>Connie_p1__coassemble_862_pt1 | contig 116625 bp, 109 predicted proteins | sample Connie_p1__metabat2_low_PE_017 | metagenome-assembled genome bin Connie_p1 | reverse complement strand
TTATTTACTGCCAGAGCAGCTTAGGCTTGGCGAATTTTTAACGAACTATTGTTATAATCGAATGGGGAAATTAATAAAAACTTGTGAAAATACGAATTTAGGTTTGTTATAAACTATTAGTATTGTCATGAGCAGTTTTTTAAGTGATTCAGTGAGTTTCTTTGTCGAATATTCTTCCTATATTTGCAGCAGTTTAAAAATTAAAACATCTAAAAATGAAATCACTTCTTATTTCTGCAATGGTGATGTTGTCGGCGACGACAGCATCGGCCTTTGACTACGTGGTCACCGGAAATGCAGCTCCTGAAATGGAGGGTAAAATGTTCTATCTACTTGACGACAACAGCAATCTTGTCGATTCGACAAAGGTAACAGCCGGAAAATTCAAGTTTCAGGGAAATGCCGACAAGGCATACTATGGCCGTATAGGATTCAAAGAAAACGTTGAAGGAGGCGTGCGTACCAATTACATCGCCGAACTCATTGTAGAGCCCGGAACAGTTGAAATGGACATGAACAAGCGCATGCCGGCCAAGGGCGGTGAGCTTAACACAAAATTCGCCTCTCTGTGGGGTGGTGTCATGGCTAAGCAGAATGCCGTTATGAAGCAGCTTGAGGCTCTTCAGAAGGATTCGCTTGATCAGGAAACAATGATGCAGAAGCGTAACGAGATAGTGAACGCTTTCTATCAGGACTTCGGCACTACGGTTAAGAATGCAATACTGGAGAACAAGGACAATGCTGTGGGAGTTTCGGCACTGCGTCAATATTCACAGCTGTGTACTCCCGAGGAGTGGCAGGAAGTGTATGCGGTAGTGTCGCCCGACATCAAGAATCTTGACTTTGTAAAGGAGCAAAACAACAAGGTAAATAATATCCTTCGCACTTCGGTTGGAAAGAAATTCATCGATGTGGAGGGAAAGAATATCGACGGCACAGTAGCTCATCTTTCCGATTATGTGGGCAAGGGCAAATATGTTCTTGTTGATTACTGGGCAAGCTGGTGCGGTCCCTGTCGCCGCGAGGCCAAGGAAACTCTGATTCCTCTATACGAGAAATACAAGGATGACGACCGCTTCACAATACTCGGTGTCGCTACATGGGATGAGGCCGATGAAACAAAGAAGGCAATAAACCGTCTTGGCTACAAGTGGCCGCAGATAATCGATGCGGGCACAGCTCCTTCGGATACTTACGGATTCAGCGGTATTCCCATGATCATGCTGTTTGGCCCCGACGGCACTATTCTTGCCCGTGACATACGAGGTGAGGAGATTGTCAACAAAGTGGCCGAATGTCTGAAGTAGAAACGCGAGCGTAGCTCAAAATAAAAGAAGCGCGGCATAATTGTCACGCTTCTTTTATTTTTTAGTGCTATTGCGGCTGTTCATCGGGATGCAGCGCCGAGTATATTATTGAGGCACGTGCAGGGCCTGTTATTTCAGCTATCCGGTCGATTGATGCTTCCTTCAGTCGCTTTACGCTCTTAAAGTGCTGTAAAAGAGCCGTTTGTGTTTTGTCACCGATTCCTTTTATTTCATCTAATTCGCTGATTATCTGACCTTTACTTCGTCTGTTGCGATGATGCGTTATACCAAATCGGTGGGCTTCGTCGCGAAGATGCTGAACTATGCGCAGCGATTCGGAATTTTTGTCGATATAGAGCGGTATGCTGTCGCCCGGGAAGTATATTTCTTCAAGTCGCTTCGCTATTCCCACAACGGCTATTGTGCCTCTCAGTCCCATGTCGTCCAACGCCTCCACGGCAGCGCTGAGCTGTCCTTTTCCGCCATCGACAACTATCAGCTGGGGCAATCCTTCGCCTTCCTCCATCAAGCGTGTATAGCGGCGCGTGAGCACCTCTTTCATTGAAGCGAAATCGTCGGGTCCCTCGACTGTCTTTATGTTGAAGTGACGGTAGTCGCGTTTCGACGGTTTGGCGTTCTTGAACACAACACACGATGCCACGGGATTTGTGCCTTGAATGTTTGAATTGTCGAAGCACTCGATGTGACGGGGAAGCTCGCTTAGCCGGAAATCCGATTTCATGCGTTCGAGCGTGCGTTCCACCCGCTGTTCGGGATTGTGTTTTTCCATCATCTTCAGGGAGTCGACCTTGTTCTGTCGGGCATTGTGGGTCGACACCTGCAGCAGCTTGAGTTTGTCGCCGCGCTGTGGTATAATGAACGAAACTCCGGGCATCTCCATGTCGGGCAGCACGGGCACTATTATTTCATCGTATTCCAGATTGAATTTCTCCTTGGCTTCCACTATGGCATAGCTCAGAATCTGCTCAATCGACTCTTCAAGTCGTCGCTTGTACTGAAGAGTGATGCTGCGCACTATCGCGCCTCGACGCACGTGCATGTAGTTTACGTAGACATCGGTGTTGTCGTCGTCGATTCCGAATACGTCAATGTCGTCAAGTGTCTGACTCACGATGACACTCTTGGATTGATAACGCTCCACAAGCTGATATTTTTCTTTCAGCATCTGTGCCTCCTCAAAGCGCAATTCTTCGCTCAAACGCTCCATTTCAAGCTTCAGATAGTCGAGCAGTTCCTGGGTTTCGCCACGAAGTATCTGCTTCACGTGATCTATCATGTCGGCATACTTTTCGGGGCTTATTTGTCCGGTGCAGCATCCGAGGCAGTTCTTAAGATGATACTCAAGGCATAACCGTCCCTTGCCCTTGTTTATGAAATCGGGGGTAATTGCATGACGGCATGTGCGCACGGGATATAGTTCTCTTATCAGATTAAGAACCGCTTTTGCTATTCCCGTATTTGTATAGGGACCGAAGTATTTTGAGCCGTCCTTTATGCGCGTACGAGTAAGGAATACCCTCGGATAATGCTCCTTGGTGACGACTATCCAGGGGTAGGACTTGTCGTCCTTAAGCAACACATTGTAGCGCGGCTTGTACTCCTTTATGAGCGAATTTTCGAGGTTGAGTGCATCGCCTTCGGTGGGTACGACGATATATTTCATGTCGGCTATTGCACGTACAAGAAGGTTGGTGCGCACCGAGTCATGAGTGCGGTTGAAGTAGGACGACACCCGTCGTTTAAGGTTCTTCGCCTTACCCACATAGATTACAGTCCCGGCTGCATCGTAGTATAGATAGCAGCCGGGCGTATCGGGAAGAATGGAGATTTTCTCCTTCAGTTGTTGTGACTTTTCTACTTTAGCCAAATGGGTTGTCTTTCTGTTTTAGTAAACGATAAGCGATCTTACATCGGCATCGGCGGGGAGGTTTTTGCGACCGTTCAATGCGCTTAGCTCTACGATGAAGTTTATGTAGATCTTGCGCGGATTCATGCTCTTGACGAGTTCGTAGCAGGCGGCCATTGTGCCTCCGGTTGCGAGCAGGTCGTCGTGCAGCACCACTACATCGTCGGGGGTTATAGCGTCACGGTGTATTTCGATTGTATCGGTGCCATACTCCTTCTCAAACGATGCGCTCACGGTGTCGGCGGGAAGCTTTCCGGGCTTTCGTGCAGGCACGAAACCTGCTCCTATTTCGTAAGCGAGAATAGCGCCACCTATGAATCCTCTTGACTCGATGCCTACAACTTTTGTAACGCCTTTGTCGCGATAAAGTTGAGCAAGGTCCCATCCAACAATGTGCATGGCTCTTGGATCCTTGAACATCGTAGTGAGATCTCTGAATATGATTCCGGGTTTCGGGAAGTCATACACATCACGGATTTTTGACTTGATGTATTCCATTGTTTACACGTTTAAATATTTGTATATTAGAAAATTATTAATGTTTCACGTGGAACAATCACCTACCCATAAGCAACAGCAGTATGTTTATGTCGCTTGGTGATATTCCGGGTATTCGGGAAGCCTGTGCCACTGTTTCGGGGCGAATCTTTTCAAGCTTCTGGCGAGCTTCGGTCGAGAGAGCCTTTATCTCGGAGTAGTTGAAGCGGTCGGCTATCTTGAGATCCTCGAGGCGTCGTATTTTGTCGGCCACCATCTTTTCGCGTTCGATGTAGCCTTGGTATTTCAGCATTATCTCGGCGGCTTCGATTATCTCCTCTCTCCGATCCGGTTCGATGCGTTCTATTTGACGGGCGAGTGCGTCGATGTGGGGAGCGAGCATTGCTATTGTCAGCTGCGGGCGAAGTATCAGGTCGTGCAGTTTCACGCCTTGCTTCAGCGGAGTTGTGCCGAGGCTTTCAAGGGCTTCGTTTATGAGTGAGGGCTTCAATGAGTAGTTGCGTATAAACTCTACGAGCTCGTCACGCTGACAGCGTTTTGACTCCATAAGCAGGTATCGCTCCTCCGATGCAAGACCGATTGAGTAGGCTCGCGGAGTGAGTCGCATGTCGGCATCGTCCTGACGCAACAGGATGCGGTATTCGGCGCGTGAGGTGAACATTCGGTAAGGCTCGTCGACACCCTTGGTCACGAGGTCGTCGATGAGTACGCCTATATAGGCTTCGTCGCGTGCGAGCACAAAGGGTTCTCGGTTTTGGACGGCAAGTGCCGCATTGGCTCCGGCAATCAGTCCCTGTCCGGCCGCCTCTTCATATCCGGTTGTTCCGTTGACCTGACCGGCAAAGAATAGTCCCTTGATCAGTTTCGTTTCAAGAGTGTGGAGCAGTTGTGTGGGGTCGAAGAAGTCATATTCGATGGCATAGCCCGGTCGATATATCTGCACATCCTTCAGTGCCGGAATCGACTCCAAGGCTTCTACCTGGATGTTGAGCGGCAGCGATGATGAGAATCCGTTAAGATAGAACTCCTGTGTGTCCTCGCCTTCGGGTTCAAGAAACAGCTGATGCTCCTCCTTGTCGGCAAATGTCACTATCTTGGTTTCGATGCTCGGGCAGTAGCGCGGCCCTATGCTTTGTATCTGTCCGTTGTAAAGCGGTGAGTCGGGAAGCCCGCGACGCAGTATTTCATGAGTCGTGGTGTTGGTGTAGACGGTGTAGCAGTCGCGCTGTTGCAGCCGGCGATGTACATTGGGGAGATAGCTGAATTTATGGAAGTCGTCGTCGCCGTGCTGAGGTGTGGTGAGCGCCCAGTTGACGCTGCGTCCGTCGATGCGCACGGGTGTTCCGGTTTTCATTCGTGCGGTTGTGAATCCGGCATCGCGCAGCTGCTCGGTGATGCCGTGTGACGCCGGTTCCGACACTCGTCCTCCCTTGACCTGCGCACGGCCTACGTGCATCAGTCCGTTCAGGAATGTGCCGGCTGTAAGCACTACTGCTTTCGATGTAAACTTCACTCCGAGCGCGGTTACCACGCCCTTTACTTTTCCCTCTTCTATAATCATTGACACTACCGCATCCTGCCATAGCGACAGATTGGGCGTGTTCTCAAGAACGTGACGCCAGGCGGCACTGAATTTCATGCGGTCGCTTTGGGCTCGCGGACTCCACATAGCAGGCCCTTTGGAGCGGTTGAGCATGCGGAATTGTATTGCCGTTTGGTCGGTGACGATTCCCATCATTCCGCCAAGGGCATCGATTTCACGCACGATCTGTCCTTTTGCAATGCCTCCTACGGCGGGATTGCAGCTCATCTGTGCGATTTTGTTCATGTCCATCGTTATGAGCAGGGTGCGTGAACCGAGGCGTGCGGAGGCCGATGCCGCTTCACATCCGGCATGTCCCGCGCCTACCACTATCACATCGTAGTCAAAATTCATAGGTCAAAAAAATGGATATGTGTGATTAATTATTGTCATCGCAACGGAGCATAGCGAGGGCTTCGTTCTCGTTCTGTTCCATGATTTCACGTTCTCCGGGGCCCTTGTCGTTTATGCCGCACAGGTGGAGCACTCCGTGAATTATCACGCGCAGCAGCTCGTTGTCGTAGCTTGCATTTACAAGCTCGGCGTTGGTGGCTACGGTGTCGAGCGATATGAACATGTCGCCGCTCACCATTCGTCCGCGTGAGTAGTCAAATGTTATTATGTCGGTATAATAGTCGTGGTTTAGAAATTGTCGATTGACTTCGATTATGCGGTTGTCGTCGCAGAATATGTAGACCAGCGGTCCCAATATACGGTCGTGCGACTTTACCACTCGGCCAATCCATTCGGCCAATGCTTCAGTGTCGATTTTCGGCATCTCCACATTTTCGCATATCCAGTCAATCTTATTCATTTTACAGTGTTTTTGTTACTACAAAAGTAAGCAAAATTCACTATATGGCAAAGTGAAAAAGCTTATTGTCGCACCGGCTCTTAACTGAAAAATATGTAGGCTGCGATGATTCCGGCCACCGACCCTACGGCATCGGCAAGGAGTGCGTAGGGCACGGCATAACGTGTCTTCACCACGCCCACGCTTCCGAAGTACACGGCGAGGATGTAGAATGTGGTGTCGGTGCTTCCCTGTATAGCCGCTGACACACGTGAAACAAATGCATCGGCTCCGTAGGTGCTCATCAAGTCAACCATCATGCCGCGGCTTCCCGATCCGCTCAGCGGTTTCATCAACGCCGTAGGCAACGCTCCCACCCATTCGGCGTCGAGGCCGATGGCGTTAACGGCAAGCTCCATCCAACGTGTTATCACATCCATTGCTCCCGAGGCGCGGAACACCGCTATAGCCACGAGTATTGCCACGAGATAAGGAATAATCATTACTGCGGTCTTGAAGCCTTCCTTGGCTCCCTCTATGAATGCATCATACATGTTGATGCGTTTTCTCAATCCGGCAAGCAGAAACATTACGATGACCGAAAACAACAGTGCGTTGGCAACAAAGCCTGAGTAAAGCTCGACCTCCTCTTTGGGAAGCCGTGCGAAAAACCACACCACGCCGGCCACTATCAGTGCAAGTCCGCCAAGCCATGCAAGCATTACTTTGTCGAGAAGATTGATGCGTTGTTTTATGCACAAAGCCACGATGCCCACAAATGTGGCGATGAATGTAGCGAGCAATATAGGCAGAAACACATCGGTGGGATTGGACGCTCCGGCCTGTGCGCGATACATCATTATGCTTATGGGGATGAAGCATAGTCCCGATGCGTTCAGGATAAGAAACATCAACATGGCATCGGTGGCGGTGTCCTTCTTGTCGTTAAGCGACTGCATTTCCTGCATGGCTTTAAGTCCGAGCGGAGTGGCTGCGTTGTCGAGGCCGAGCATGTTGGCCGACACGTTCATGAATATGGAGCCCATAGCTGGATGTCCCTTGGGTATTCCGGGAAACAGGCGGGTGAACAGCGGACTTATCAAACGCCCGAAGAACTGGATGACTCCTCCGTGCTCTCCGATTTTCATCAGTCCCATCCACAGCGAAAGGATGCCGGTCAATCCGAGTGATATTTCAAATGCCGTCGCAGCGGATGAAAACGATGCGCTCATTATAGTACTCCAGATGTCGAGGTCGCCGAGAAAGATCGTTTTACCCACAGCCACGACAAATGCGATTAGGAAGAATGCTATCCAGATGTAGTTAAGTGCCATTGCAAGATTTTTTACAAACTTAGCTATTTTTTGTCACATCACTTTTCAATCGGGCGTATATTTGTGATTTTAACAAATATTAAATATATGAAAGGTTTATAAGTATTACCGAGATTTTTCACGATATTTTTGTATGAGTGAATATTTAAATATAAGCGATTGAATTATAGTGATTTATTGGATATTGTAAGCCTCTTAGATTTTGATATTTAAATTTATCCCGTATAGATTGCCGAATTTTTTAATTCTCGCAGGGAAAAATTTGTAACTTTGCGAAGGACATAGTCTTTACACATGATCAAGCATTGGCAAAAGGAACTTAACGAAGCTGCGCGTCCTGAAAAGATTAAAATACTTTCATCTTTCTTCAAGACGGGTCCCGGAGAGTATGGCGAGGGTGATGTTTTCATCGGACTTGCCGTGCCCGACAATCGTACCGTATCCAAGCGTTACCTTATTGCCGATTTTCCCGACCTTGCCGTTATGCTCGACTCGCCCATACATGAGTATCGCCTGTCGGCTCTGCTTGTCATGGTGGAGCAGTACAAGAGAGCCCGCCGCAATCCTGCGTTCAGGGAATCGTTGGTTAAGTTCTATATCGACAATGCCGTCAAGGCCAACAACTGGGACCTCGTTGATTTGTCGGCACCTTATATTTTGGGCGAGCATGTATATGAGAGTTCCGACGATGAAGTGCTTTACCGGTTCAGCGAGAGTGACAACTTGTGGGAGCAGCGCATTGCTATAGTGTCTACGTTGGCATTGATTCGTCACGGACGCTTCGATGTCACGATTAAACTGGCCGAGCGTTATATGTCGCATACCCATCAGCTCATACACAAGGCTGCCGGATGGATGTTGCGTGAGATGGGCAAGCGCGGAGGCGATGTGGAGCTGCACGATTTCCTCGACACCCATGCCTCGGTTATGCCGCGCACCATGCTCCGTTATGCCATAGAGCGGCTCGACCCTGATGAACGAAAACATTATATGAACCTAAAATAACCCCTCCCCTACCCTGCCATGGCACATATTTCAGTTACGATTATCACCTATAATGAAGAGCATCGAATTGAAGCATGTTTAAAATCGCTTCAGGATATAGCCGACGAAATTATTGTCGTGGACTCCTTCTCGACCGACCGAACGGTAGAGATATGCAACGCCTATGGGTGCAAGGTGACGCAGCGTCGTTTCCCCGGTTACGGTGCGCAACGGCAGTATGCCACTTCGCTTACGAGCTACAGTTATGTGCTGTCGATTGATGCCGATGAGGTTCTTTCGCCCGCTCTGCGCTCGTCGCTGATCAAGCTCAAGGAGGAGGGATTTGCTCATCGTGTGTATGAGATGTCGCGTCTTAACTTCTATTGCGGACAGCCGGTGAAGCACTGTGGGTGGTATCCCGATATTCAGATAAGATTGTTTGACAAGCGTTACGCCAACTGGAATCTGCGCGACCTCTCGGAGCGCGTCATATTTCCCGACTCTCTTAAGCCTGTTCTTCTCGACGGCGACATTCTGCATTACCGCTGCTCCACCCCCGATGAATATCGTAAGGTGCAGAATCGACATGCCGCACTGTCGAGCGACATTATAAAAGCGCGTCGCAGTTCGGTGCCTTTTTTCACTCCCTACATTAAAGGGGTTAAGGCATTTCTCGAATGTTATATTTCAAAGGGTGCCATTCTCGACGGTCCCGAAGGGAGGGCGATAAGCCGCGAGAGCTATCGCACGGCCTACATGGCCTATGACCTCGCACGTCGTTCGTTGCGCAAGAAGCAGCAGTAATCCTATTTCAGGTATTTGTCAACTCCGTTGGCGCAGCGTGCGGGCTTGTCGTCGTCAAGGCATGAGCTGTAGGCAAAGTTTTTCTCACGGTTGTACATGAATTTGTCCTCATGCCACAGGTGGTACACTATTCCCGCAAATTTCAGGTAACGTTTTCCGAATCCCATTTTCTGCATTCTGACGCCGAAGTCGACATCTTCCCCACCCCATCCTTCAAAGAATTCATCGTAGCCGTTGATCTTGATGTAGTCGTCCTTGAAAAACGACATGTTGCATCCGAGTGCCGACGAGTGGTGCTTGCGGTATCTTGGCGCAAGATAGTGGGCGAGAGTCTTCAGATGCAGGGCATTCTCGGGCTTGCTTTCAATGCCCTTGGTGAGCCAGCTTATGCGTCGTGACACACCCTGCCGGCATATCTCCTCGGTGAGTTCCTTGCCGAGATTGGTGCGTCCTCCCTTTACATAGATTCCCGGTGCGGCTTCCCTAAGGTGGTCTTCGATGAATTTGGGATGCAGAAACACATCGCCGTCAACCTCGATTATGTAGTCGCCCGATGAAGCCGCCACCGACTTGTTGCGCATCATGGCGAGCCGGAATCCGTTGTCCTCGTGCCACACGTGCTTTATCGGCACGGGAAAGTTGCGACTTATCTCCTTTATGGTGTCGGCTGTTTCGCTGCGTGAACCGTCGTCGCCTATTATGACTTCGTAAGGCAATATCGTCTGATGCTTAACGCTGTCAAGACACACCCTCAGGGCATCGGGACGGTTGTAAGTCGATACGATAAGCGAAACACGGTGTTGTTTTATCTCTTCGGGGCTCATATTGGGTTACGGTTGGAGAATTATTTCAGATATTTTTGCTTTAATCGATACTTCACTTCACGGCGGTGCTCGAAGTTGTCAAGACCCTCGATTACGCGTCGCACAGTGTCGTCGACATCCCATTTGCGGTATTCGGCGTATCGGCTTATCAGGTATTCAAGGAGGTCACGCCTGTGGGTCAGGCGCACGAGGTTGCTGATGCAGCTCGACTTTGACAGGTTGCTCTTGAATGTCGACCTGTTGGTGTCGATAAGAGTGAACCTGATAGTTCCGTCGGCTTCGCGGTGATATAGGATGTTGTTGAGGTTGGGATCGCCGTGCATCACTCCGTCGATGTGCATCTGTGCCACATACTGTGCCAGCTTGGCGGCAAGCTCGCGGTCGAAGTCGGGCGTTTCCACCAGGGCGTCATATAGAGGCGTGTCGGTTGTCACTGTCGATATGAAGTAGCACTCGTTTATCAGTCCGCCTTTCTTTATCTCGATGTAGGCTATTGGCGTGGGTGTGGCATATCCCCGGTCGAGAAGTATGTTGGCGTAGCTATAGGCCCTGGCGGCTTTGCTCGGGCGGAATAGAGTGTAGACTACTTGCTGCACGGCATTGGGGCGCTTGTAGCGTTTCACTATAAGGTCGATGCCGTCGCAGGTGAATTTTTTCACCGTGTTGCGGGCTTTGTACAGCGTTGTGCCTCCCGATTCAAATGTTTCGGGAAGTGACTTTATAAAGTCGCCAAGTGAGCGGAAATCATTGTTTACTATGGTTTTCATTTCAGTTGTCCCTGTATTGTTCTTTATCAATTCCGAATTGAGTGCGCACGCGGCGTGTCGCTTTGGTTTCACGGCGTATCGCCCGGTTGATCGCGATAGCCTCCTCGTTTTTATAGGGGCGGTTGTGGTCGAGATGCAGCAATATTGCCGAATACCTTATCTGCCGTGACTTCATGCCGCTGTTTACGAGTCTTTCGCCAAATTCACGGTCCTCGCCTCCGTAACGCATCCTTTCGTCAAATCCGTTGGCTTTAAGGATGTCCTTGCGCCACACCGACGAGTTGCAGCCGTTCCATGACGCGCGAGCCGGTGTTATGCGGTTCATCAGCATTGTAAACAGCTTCGATTTCACGAGCTTGCTGCACTTGAACGAGCACTTCAATCCCCGGCTGCGAAGCCATTTAAGATCGAAAGCCCGGCCCGAAGCGATGTCGTCGGGCGTTATGTCACGGCTTATGTCCATGGGCAGCTTGAAGTATCCGCCTGAAAGGAAATATCCCTCGCGGGCATATCGGCGATGAGTTTCTATGAAGTCCCTGCGCGGGATGCAGTCCTGGTCGGTGAATATGAGATAGTCGGCCGTGGCGGCTGAAATGGCTTTATTGAGTATCTCGGTCTTGCGGAAACCGTTGTCCTCATGCCACACGTGGATTATAGGCAGATGCGTGGAGTAACGCTCGATGAGCTTGCGGGTATCGTCGGTCGACCCGTCGTCGGCAATGATTATTTCATCGGCTTTGCATGATTGCGACATATATCCCAACAGCGTCTTCTCAAGCCATTCGGGATTGTTGTAGGTGGAAATTACAACGCCTGTCGTCATGTCGTTATTTCTATCCATATAACGCAAATATAGACAAAAACCTGTAACAACCCAAATAATCATGCAGTCATGTATGGAAAATTTGTATATCTTTGTGGAGCTAATGACCAATTAACAGCCATGCCGATAGTTTCATATATCGTTCCGGTCTACAACGTAGGCCCCTATTTGCGAGAATGTGTCGACAGTTGCCTCGGGCAGAATGGAAATCATGATTATGAAATCGTGCTTGTCGATGACGGATCGACCGACGACAGCGGCGCTATATGCGATGAATATGCGTCGTCGCATGACAATGTGAAGGTTGTGCATCAGCCCAACGCCGGTTTGCCGGCCGCACGCAACAAGGGACTGTCGGTCGCTACTGGACAGTGGGTACTCTTTGTCGACTCCGACGACTTTGTCAGTCCCGATCAGCTTTCAGTGTGTCTTGGTGCCGTCAATAGGTATGGCGATGTCGACATGGTGCAGTTTGCCTACGAATATGTGAAGCATACCGGAGAGTCTATGGGCAAGGTGAAAGGCGCCAAGTGCAACAATCTCTACACCGACATAACCCGATACGGAAATGACGGAAATTATAAGCCGGTTTCAGTGGGCTATCTGATAAACCGCAGTTTACTTGACGGTCACGATCTACGTTTCGATGAAACTCTCCGAGCCACCGAGGATGCCCACTTTACTTTGCGATACCTGTTTTATTGCAAGCGCATAGTCACGATTTCCGATGTGTTGTACTACTATCGTCAGCGTCCCGGTTCTATAATGAATCAACGTGTCAACTATCGTGTACCTTATCATCATCTTAAAGTGGCCGAGTTGTTGATGGCGTTTTTCCATGACCAAAGCTCGGGCGGCGACTATCCCCGATTTTTCAAGAAGCAGACCACGCAGCTTGTAGTCAGTTTCCTGAAGAAGTTGTACAAATTTGAAGGGAACGACAAGCGCAGGGCCTACGCCGATTATGCCAAGTTCAAGCAATATGCCAAAAACTATCCCGGCAGCCTTGTGGGTGGATTCAACATGGGAGTCGCCAAGCTCAACATTTCACTCTACCGTAGAATGAGGCGATTCTTTCACGGCAAGTTATAATCTTAATTCAGCATCATGACCAATGTTCAATACCATGCCTACCGTATCGATTATTCTTCCGATATATAATGTCGAGCCCTATTTGCGAGAGTGTATCGACAGTTGTATCGAGCAGGTTGACGCGCCCGATTATGAAATAATTCTTGTTGATGACGGGTCGACCGACAACTGCGGCGCTATATGCGATGAGTATGCATTGTTGCACGACAACATCAAGGTGGTGCATCAGCGTAATTCCGGACTGGCGGCTGCACGTAACGCAGGATTGGCCGTCGCCGGGGGACGATGGATTCTCTTTGTCGACTCCGATGACTTCATCGATAAGAGTCTTCTGTCGCGTTGCTTCAAGGCCATTAAGCACTACGGCGATGTCGACATGGTGCAGTTTGCCTATTGTCATGTCGACGATTCAGGCCTGCCGCTTGATGTTGTAAAAGGAGTGCGTTATAACCGCTTGTATAACAGCTTGGAGGAGTATGGCAGTGAGCGAGGGTATCGATGGGAGGCTTGGAGCTTCCTGGCGAGGCGTGACATAATAGAGCAACATGATTTATACTTTGATGAGGAGTTGCGGTTTGCCGAGGATGTGCATTACACGATGCGTTATCTCTACTACTGCGACAGAATAGTCACAATTGCTATCCCTCTATATTATTATCGGCAACGAGCCGGTTCCATGATGTTTAATCGCAATGTTTACCGTCAGGTAAAGTTTAACCTTACAGCTGCCGAGCTACTCATGAAATTCTTTTACGAGAAGAGCGGAGGAAGCTGTTATCCGCGTTTTTTCAAGAAGTGCACTACCCGATTGGTCCTGAATTTCATCAAGGCTCTCGACTCGCTTGATGCCTCCGATCTTCAAAAGGCCTCGGTTGATTATGCGGAGTTCATTAAATGTAGGAAGCGTTATCCGGGCACTTTGATATGTAAATTAAAAATAATGCTGACTGACCTTAATTTCAATCTGTATGTAAAAATGCGTCGCAGGTAGCGGCGATGATTCATCAGCGGCTCGGTTCCCCCGGAATTGAGATAAATTTTATATAAATAGGGCGCTGATATGATGATGTAGTTGATTTATTTCGTATTTTTGTATAGTTTAGAAATGCGGAAATACGATGCGAATTGTTATACAACGTGTACAGCATGCCTCCGTCACTATTGACGGCAGTGTATATTCCTCTATCGGAGCCGGACTGCTCGTTCTGGTCGGTGTTGAAAACGGCGATGTCGCCGCCGATGCCGAATGGCTTGCAGCAAAGACCTCGTCGCTGCGCATATTTGACGATGAGGCCGGCGTGATGAACCGATCGGTCAAGGACGTCGGCGGTGAAGTGCTTGCCGTGAGCCAGTTCACGCTTACGGCCTCGACGCGCAAGGGCAACCGCCCGAGTTACATACGCGCGGCAGGGCACGAAACTGCGGTACCTCTCTACGAGCACTACTGCAAGTGCGTGCATGACTTCACGGGTCGTGAGGTGAAGAGAGGGGTATTCGGAGCCGACATGAAGGTGGAGCTGCTGAATGACGGCCCCGTAACCATAATCATAGATTCAAGACTTAAAGAGTGACATGACTGACAATAATGACGACATAACGTTGCGTGACGCGCAGGCCACGGTCGACAACTGGATCACAACCGTTGGAGTGCGTTACTTCTCCCCTCTCACCAACATGGCGGTTCTCGCCGAGGAGGTGGGCGAGGTAGCCCGTATAATGGCGCGTCGCTACGGCGACCAGTCGTTCAAGGAGGGCGAGCGTGACACTCTCGGCGACGAGCTTGCCGATGTAATGTGGGTTGTCATGGCAATTGCCAATCAGAGCGGTATCGACCTTACCGAGGCATTCAAGGCCAATCTGCGCAAGAAGAGCGAGCGTGACGCGTCGCGCCACAAGAACAACAGTAAATTATCCAACTAATATATAACTCAAATACTTAGAAATCATGAGCGACAAATACCACGACACCGTGTCGGCATCGGCTGTCACTACCGATGACAACGAAGTGAAGGCTGCGGTAGAGAAGATAATTTCGGAGCACCTCAGCGAAAACATGAATCAGGATGTGTATAAATTCCTGTTCAACTGCATTGACCTCACCACATTGTCAACTACCGACTCTCCGCAATCGGTAGCCGATTTTGTCGAGAATGTCAATGCTTTCGACAACGATCATCCCGAGCTGAAGAATGTAGCCGCTATATGCGTCTATCCCAATTTTGCCCCTGTCGTGCGCACCGTGCTCGATGTGTCGGATGTAAAGGTGGCCTGTGTATCGGGCGCATTTCCCTCGTCACAGTCGTTCCTTGAGGTGAAGATTGCCGAAACTGCGCTTGCAGTAGCTTCAGGAGCCGATGAAATAGACATTGTGTTTAATGTAGGCAACTATCTCGACGGTGACTGGGAAGAGGTGGCCGATGAAATAAGCGAGCAGAAGCACACCTGTCGTGACGCTCACCTGAAGGTGATTCTTGAAACGGGTGCGTTGAAGACGGCCGAGAATATACGTAACGCATCGATATTGTCGATGTATTCGGGTGCCGACTTTATAAAGACCTCTACCGGAAAAATCTATGAGGGTGCTACGCTTGAAGCCGCTTACGTGATGGCGCAATGCATCAAGGAGTACTACGAAAAGACCGGCAACGCGGTGGGCTTCAAGGCCGCAGGAGGCGTGTCGACTACCGAGGATGCGGTTAAGTACTATACCGTAATCAAGGAGGTGCTCGGCGAAGAGTGGCTTACCAACGAGCGTTTCCGCATTGGTGCGAGCCGACTTGCCAACAATCTGCTCAGCGATATTCTCGGAGAGCCTGTGAAGTGTTTCTGATAAAAATAATCGGGGAGTGACCGCCCGGTCGCTCCCCTCTAAATAACATAGTAATGCAATACTGGACTATAGTCAACAATGTCAAGGTGGGCCCCATGAATGCCGCTCAGCTTATAGCCTACGGCATAAATCCCAACTCGCTTGTGTGGTGTGAGGGAATGGCTCAGTGGACTCAGGCCTGCCGTGTGCCTGAATTAATGCCCTACTTCAGGAGCGCGCAGCCTGTAAACAACTTCCGCCCTTGTCCGTCGACCTATTTTCCGTGGGCCATAGTCACGACATTGCTTTGCTGTTTTCCGGCCGGAATCATTGCTCTTATCTACTCCACGATGGTCGAGTCGCGCTATTCGCGTGGCGACTATTACGGCTCGGTGAAAGCGTCGGAAACCGCTCTGCTGTGGTGTATAATAGCCTTGGTGTTCGGCCTTGTAAGCTGGCCCTTCGCACTGTTCTTTAATTTTCCGGCCAATTACTATCTATTTTAAACAGTGGCGGCTAAGTCAACCAACCGGCGCCTTTTTATAGCTATAGGAATCCTTGTGGTTCTTGTGGGATTGTGCGTATATTTCTATTTTGACCCGTCAGACAGCGCGTTTTTTCCTAAATGCGCATTCTTTTCCATGACCGGCTACAAATGCCCCGGATGCGGCTCGCAGAGGGCAATTCACGCGATGCTTCACGGCGATGCGTTGGGAGCCATCCGCTACAATGCCATGCTTCTTCCGGCAATTCCTGTTGTCGTGCTTCTTTTTGTCGCTGAATTCAACCGCGAGCGTTGGCCACGCTTCTATTCCAAGGTCAATTCCCGATGGATGATATGGGGGTGCTTCATCATGGTCACGGCATGGTGGATAGGCCGCAACATCGCTGATTGGTGAACGAGGGTCTAATAGTCGCTGAAGAACTGGGGCTTGATTACGAGTCCTACGCGCAATTGTGAGTGAAATTTGTTGTATTCGAGCAATCCTTCGCCGTATCCGTTGTAATACTGCATAAAGAAGTATTGGTTTTCGGCCTTGAAGAGCCTGTAGTTAAGCTCGATTATGGTGTTGTAGTTGAGATTCCATCCTTTGCGCTTAACGAGCACCACCGAGGCTCCGAATCGCTTCGACGGTGGCATGTAACTCAATCCCATCTGGTATATTCCGCTGTATTTCAATATGTCGCGGTTGTTCTCGCCGTCAACTATCGGAATCCAGAATTTTCCGTGAACCATGATTGTGGGGTCGATGAGAATGTTGGCTCCGAATGTGATTTTGTTCCATGAACGGCTCATTTTTCCGGCCTTTCCGTTGCTCTCGTGTTCAATCAGGAATATCGCCTTGCCTATGAAGCGGTCCTTTACAAAGAGAGGACGGGCCAATCCTATACCCGGGTTGAAGTTGAGGTCGGTCATTGGCATTGACTTCTGCAATACATTCCAGAAGCACTTTTGGGTGTAAAATAGAAATAAGTAAGTGTTGAACGGAAGCACGCTCTTGGACAGGCGCTGTGCTACCGATATCTGAAATTTTACGTTGGTGTTGGACTTATTGGCTTTGGGGCCTATCGACGGACCGAATATGAAGTAATTGTCCTTGTAAAGACCGAAATATGGAGCGTTGTCAAACTCGCGGCGCATCGAGTCGACATCATAAACGGCATCACGTGACGGTGCTACTATCTGGCCCGTTGTCACGCATGGAGCAAACAATAAGATTGCGAACAATAGCAGAAGGCAATATCTATTCATTATACTACTCAATATTCTTTGCAAAGATAGTCATATAAATTTGTGGGATATTAAAATAAATGTCCCTAAATATGTCCGATTGTTCATATTTTTCTTTGTGGCGTGTGGCCTTATCATTAACTTTGCGGTAATCATAATAATGCCGTCACTATGGTGAAACGTTTCAATTTGTTAATTGTTTTGGTCATATCGCTAATTCTTTCTTCATGCGGTGATGACAGTCAATTTCGCATAACCGGGTCCATCGAAGGGCTCGGTACCCGTCATGTCTATATCATGTATGTTGCCGATGGCACCGTAAACCGATTCATGACAACGGCCATCGACGGTAAGTTTGTTATCGACGGCGTGTCAAACGACTATACTGTTGTAGAGATATTTTCATCCAATAAGGAGCTTGTGGGGCGTGTATTGGCTAAAAACGGACAGACGATAGAGTGCAGCTTCAACCCCGATGACTACTATGCGATGAAAATAAAGGGCAACAAGCCTACCGAGCAGTGGGGACGCTTCCTTAATGAAAATTCAAAGGTGCTGTCGACGGGAACTCCTGCCGAAGTCAACGCATTGGTAAAGAAGTATGTAGTCGACAACAGGGACAACATCGTTTCATCGTTGCTGATGATGACTCAATATGACGCTATCGACAATGAATCGCAGGCCGATTCGCTATTTTCACTGATAGAGCCTAAGGCGCGTCCCGAAAAGCTTGTCGACGATTATCGCCGACTCCTTATCCAGGTCAACAATTCGGCCCTCAATGTCAAGGTGCGTCCATTCTCGCTCTATTCCTACGGCGACTCGATGGAGCGTTATTCACCTTCGAGGTCAAGCTGCTCGTTGCTCTATTTCTCGACCGTCCAGTCGGGCCGTGACACTATAATATCCACTTTGCGCAAGGCATTTGACCGTTATCCCCGCCGCCGGTTCAAGTTGGTTGATGTGTCGTTTACTCCCGATACATTGTCGTGGAAAAATGTAGCGCGCATGGATTCAGTGGGCTGGCCTCAGGTATGGGCCGTGGGTGGCGTGGCCAATTCTGTGTTTGACGAACTCAACATTCCGCGCCTGCCCTACTTCATCGTCGCCGATTCAACCGGAAAGCAGCTTTATCGCGGAGCTTCGGTGAGCCGTGCGGTGTCGGCGGTCAACAAGCGGTTGAGCCATTAAAACATATAAAATTCAGGTATTTGGACAAAATAATTTGAAATCATCCTAATGAATTTCAAAAAACGCGTTATCTTTGCGAATGTCCTCACTTTTTATACCTGAAAAATGCTTGTAAAGACATACGGAGCCGCCGTTTACGGCATTGACGCTATAATCGTCACCATCGAGGTGTCGGTTGAGATAGGCGTGTCATTTAACCTTGTGGGCCTTCCCGATACTGCAGTCAAGGAGAGTTATCAGCGTGTGGTGGCCGCCATGCGTCACAGCGGGCGTGACTTTCCGCGGCGTTCGGTATTGGTGAATATGTCGCCTGCCGATGTGAAGAAAGAGGGTGCAGCCTATGACCTGCCCATAGCATTGGGAGTATTGGCCGCCTCGGAGCAGATCAACGGCGACCGCCTGTCGCAATACATGATAATGGGGGAGCTGTCGCTTGACGGCAGCGTGCTGCCTATACGCGGGGCTTTGCCTATGGCCATAAAGGCCCGTGAGGCAGGATTCAAGGGTATGATTGTGCCCAAGGCCAATGTCACGGAGGCTGCCGTGGTCAACAATCTTGATGTGTACGGTGTCGACAATCTCACACAGGTGATTGATTTCTTCAACGGCCTGCTGTCGGTTGAGCCTACGGTCATAAATACCCGCGAGGAGTTCAGCAAGGGGGTTGCCGAATTTGACTTTGATTTCTCGGAGGTCAAGGGGCAGCATCTTGTAAAGCGGGCATTTGAGGTGGCGTGTGCCGGCGGTCACAACATTCTGCTTGTGGGCGCTCCGGGTTCCGGAAAGTCTATGATGGCCAAGCGGTTGCCGTCGATAATGCCCCCGTTGTCGCTTCAGGAAGCTCTTGAAACCACCAAGATACACTCGGTAGCCGGCAAGCTTAAACGTGGATCCATGCTGATGACGCAGCGGCCATTCCGTTCGCCTCATCACACCATATCGCCGGTGGCCCTTGTGGGAGGAGGTGCCAATCCCATGCCGGGGGAGATTTCCCTGGCCCATAACGGAGTGCTGTTTCTTGACGAGTTTCCCGAATTTTCAAGGCAGGTGCTTGAGGTGATGCGTCAGCCGCTTGAAGACAGGCACATATCAATATCACGCGCCAAGTATCAGGTCGACTATCCGGCGGGTTTCATGCTTGTGGCATCGATGAATCCATGCCCTTGCGGCTACTATAATCATCCCACCAAGGCATGTGTATGTCCGCCCGGTGCGGTGCAGAAGTACCTGAATCGCATTTCGGGTCCCCTGCTTGACCGCATCGACATTCAGGTGGAGATAATGCCGGTTCCGTTTAAGGAGATGTCGTCGGACACGGCCGGAGAATCGAGTGCTTCGATAAGGGCGCGTGTTGTAAAGGCCCGTCATATTCAGCAGCTTCGTTTCAAGGATTGCAAGGGTGTTCACTGTAACGCACAGATGAACTCACGCCTGCTTAAGACTTATGCCGCACTTACCGACGAATGTCTTGATATATTGCGGCAGTCGATGGAACGATTTGACATGAGTGCCCGCGCCTACGACCGCATCCTTAAGGTTGCACGCACAATAGCCGACCTCGATGGGTCGCCCTCTATCTTGCCCTGCCACATCCGCGAGGCCGTCAGCTACCGCAGCCTTGACCGCTCGTCGTGGGGTGTCACCTCACCCCGCCTCTGATTCCTTTTCAAACAAGCGGAGGCAAGCCACCTTGCGCCTTTTTGAGGATTTCTAAAATTACTCCGACTTGACTTGCAGGATGTAGCCGCGTTTTTTGATGGAGATGATGGTGAGTGACGGGTCGGTGATGTGTCGGCGCAGATAGGTTATCTGAACGTTGAGTGCCAACGAGTTGGAGTAGCTGGCATCGCCCCACACGCTTTCCAGTATTGTGTCGCGGTTGACAATATGGTTGCAGTTGGAGGCAAGGATGTCGAGTATTTCGGCCTGCCGCACCGATAGGGATGTTGTTTCGTTATTGTAGGTAAGTGATGACTGCGACACGTTGAACAGGGTATTGCCAAGCTGATATATGCGCTCGTCGGCTGTTGTGTCGTCGTTGAATCGTTCCTCGATTTTGGCAATCAGCACCTCGGGATAGAATGGTTTGGGTATATAGTCGTTGCCTTTTAGGCTGAATCCTTTCAGGCGGTCGGCTTTTTCAGTGCGGTCGGTCAGGAAAAATATTATAGTGCGCCTGTCGTGCTCCCTTATCAGCGAGGCCAGCTCAAAGCCGTTCATCTCGGGCATGTTTATGTCGAGCAGAATGAGGTCGGGCTTCTCCGATGAGTAGAGTTCCCATCCTACCCTGCCGTTGTTGGCATAGGTGACGCCGTAGTTTTCGGCTTCAAGAAACCGCTTAAGCAACATGGAGTTTTTGAGGTCGTCGTCGACGAGCAATATGTTGAGTCGTTTATTCATGTCTGAGGAATGGTGATGGTGAATGCTGAGCCTTGTCCCGGCTTGCTGCTCACGTTGATAGTGCCGTTATGTGCCTCTACAAGCATCTTTATGTAGGTAAGGCCGAGTCCCATGCCGGGTACATCGTTATGCGACGGCACGCGGTAGTATTTGTCGAATATGTGGGATATATCCTTGGCCGATATTCCGAATCCGTTGTCGGTAACTGATATTGTCGCCAAATTGTCGGTAATTCGGTAGTCGATGTCTATCTCCACATTGTCAGATGAATATTTTATGGAATTTTCGATAAGGTTGCTCATGATGTTTGACAGGTGTATGAAGTCGGCGTTTATCGTTATATCGTCATCGGGAATGATTTTTATTTCGACCGATTTGCATGACGGCAGGTGGGTTTTGGCAATTACATCTTCAAGCATGTCACGCACGCTGAACCGGGTTGCGTTCAGGGGAATCTGCTCAACGTTGTTGAATGTTATGTCACGCAGTTTTGTAAAATAGGCCGACAGGCTGTCGAGTGCGTCACGGCTGTCGGAGAGGATTTCATCACGGGTTTCACTGTTTTCCAGCATGCGTTGGTTATTGAGTCCCGAAACACACATTTTCAAGGTGGCTATGGGGCGTTTCAGCTCGTGAATCATCGTGCTTACGAAGTCGTTGCGCATCTTGTCGAGGCGGTTTTGCTTAAATATTGTTGATATCTGCCAGATAAGGCACAATATGAGCAACAGCGATATGATGATGCTGAGAATCAACGTGTCCATCATTATTGTGATTACATTGGACACGGGAATGTCATAGTCGATTATCACAACTTTCTTTTCAAGGGCGCTGAATGGGCTCGTTATTCTGATGTGAGGTGATGTCAATGATTTTTGGTGTTCAAACTTGTTTTGCCACAGCATAGTGTCGAGAGTGGCAATCGTTATGTCGGCCGTTATATCCTCCCGGCGTAGCACCGAGTCCAGTCCCTCGGCAGTGAAAGGCGAATAGAATTCAAGCTCAAAGTCCCTCATGGCATCCCATATATCCGACTCTTTCGGTGCGTTATCAACCTTGAATGTGCAATCGGTATAATCAAGGTCTTTGATTTTATTCAATGCGATATTGTTGGCCTCCTCCTCTTGCTCTTTGGTCAATTGCTGGTTACGCGGAATCGAAAGCAGCTTGTGGGCATCAAAAACGTAGGTGGTTATGTGGGCTATTTTGCTATTTGGAGAGTCGTATTTATTTATATCTTGGTTGAATGACAGAGAGCATCTTGTATTATATTTGTAGTCACCGGTTGGGATGTTCTTGTTTTCACTTTGGTAATTTCGGTATGCTTTTATCGCAGCCATTATTTTTTCGTTAACGGTTGTACTATATTCCGTTATGGAGTACTCGTAACGTGAGTTCAGCCAGTAGGCCTGCATACTCAGAAAAGCGATGATTGATACTATCGTGATGATGTATATTATTTTGATGCGTCGTTCCATATAGACAAATTTACGTATTGTCAATCGATTATGTGTTGTGTGGGAAGCCGTTTTTCGTGTGGAGTAATAATTTAGTAATAATTGAGCAATAATTGGGTAAGGATTATTTTCGGTCGATAGGGGTAGTTCTATGTTACTTTGCCTTCATAAACTTAAAACAATTAAGAGTTATGATCAAACGAACGATTCCTTTCGTGATTTTGTGTGCAATCGCATTGCTGCCTGACATAGCCAATGCAAAGGTGCTGCACCGCCGGTTGAACATTCTTCAAAGCTCGGTACCTGATTCAAAGTCACTTGCAACCGACAACATGGAGTTTATCTATGACTTCTTCTATAGTGTCGACACGGTTAGCAACAGCATTGACACTCGTGACAAGATGATGCTTCAGATTTCGCCTGAAATGTCGAAGTTTTCAAGCTACACCAACATGAATGTCGATTCACTTATCAATACGATGTCTCCCGATGAGGTTGTGGCAAATGCTGAAAAGCTGGTCAACGGCATACCCATGATAATTTTGAAGGATTATGCGGCGGGAAAATTCACCCATTCCGAGAAGATATGCCTCGACTGGTTCAAGTATGAGGAGTCTGTCCCTGAATTTGAATGGGAGCTTGTCGACAGCGTTACCACCGTATTGGGTTATGAGTGCAAGGGAGCTCGATGCTCGTTCCGCGGCCGTGAATGGATGGTGTACTATTGTGAGGAGATACCTGTTATGGACGGGCCATGGAAATTTCACGGGCTCCCCGGACTTATTATGGCCGCCCGCGATGCCAACAAGGAGTACGCATTTGAGTGCATAAGCATCAATTCACACTCGTCGCGTGACATAACGGTGTACGATGTCCCCTACAACAACGCTACACGCAAGAAATTCTACGACACGCTGCATCGCTATGATACAAATCCTTTCAGCTATTATCAGACGACTACGGGCGGCTCCGTCACCGTGACCGACGAGGCCGGAAATCCCGATCTTACAGCCTTCGATCCCATGGAGCTGGATTACGATTATATTGAACGTGACTGGAGGGAGAAATGAAGCGTTACATCACCCTATTTATGTCGACTCTATTGGGAATCGCCGTCATGACGGCTGCGCCTGAGATAATCAGGGGCACCGTCACCGACAGCGAAAGCGGAGAGCCGTTGCCCGGTGTTGTCGTGCAGTCGATAAATGAAGCGTCGAAGTCGGTGAGCTTTTCATCGACCAAGGCCGACGGGTCGTTTACGCTGAATGTCAAGAGCGGTGTGAGCGTGACATTCCGCTGCATGGGCTACGAAATTTTGTCGATGAAGGTGACCGACGACTTTGCGTCGGTGAAGATGTCGCCCAAGGCAACACAGCTCCGCGATGTTATAATAAAGGCTCCCGACATATATCAGAAAGGCGATACGCTGGTCTACAATGTCGACAAGTTTGCCAAGCAGCAGGATGACGCCATAATCGATGTCATAAAGCGTCTGCCGGGTATAAAGGTGGACGACGACGGCACAATCATGTATAACGGGAAGCCCATCAACAAATTCTATATCGACGGTAACGACTTCATCGGCGGACAGTACGGACTTGCGACAAATAATCTGTCGAAGGATGATGTGAAGTCGGTAGAGGTGCTTGAAAACCATCAGCCCATAAAAGCCCTCGACGACATAGAGTTTTCCGATCAGGCGGGTATAAACCTCAAGCTAAAGGAGGATGCCCGGCAAAAGTGGGTGGGCGTAGCTCAGGGAGCCGCCGGATTTTCGCCGATGCTATATGACGCATCGCTTTTTACGATGCGCATTGCCTCCAAGATTCAGAATATGTTTACGCTTAAGGTCGACAATACCGGCTGGGACCCGTCGACACAGATAATCGAGCATGATTATGAGATGCTTTTTGACCGGAGTTACGACGCAAATATATGGAGCGACTACATATCGGCCGATGCCGTGAGCATTCCGCTTGCCGACAGGCGCACACGCGACAACCTGTCGATGCTTGCCAATGCCATAACGGCATGGCGCACAGGCGACACATCGATGAGGCTTAAACTCAATTATTCGGGTGACCGCCTCGATTACAGCTCGGGAGTGACTACCGATTATTTCAGCAGCGACATACCCGACTTCGTTCAGAACAAGTCGCTGCGCACATCAAGCCATGATGTCACGGCGCAGCTTAACTCGGAGGTGAACAAGAGCGAATACTATCTGAAAAACAAGCTTGTGGCCGATGCCTTGTGGCGTAACTCCGACTCCGGTGTGTCGGGCTCTTACAGCCTCGGGCAACGGGTGAAGCGTCGCACGCTGTCGGTTGTCGACGACCTTCGGCTTGTAAAGCGCAACGACAAGCGGCTCGTAACAGTGTCGTCGCGCAACTCGGTGAACCACAATCCGCAGGAGCTGAATGTGACGGGAGATGAGATTAACGCCGACCAATGGATACACACAACCGATGTGCGCAGCACCACCGAGGTGAAGTATGGACGCTTTTTCGGGCGATGGAAACTGTATACTTCGGGAGGTGTCGACTTGAACTACCACAGGTTTAGGTCGTCGCTTACGGGCCGGGAGTTGCCTGTGGAAGGTGACGGACACTATAATGCCTTTGTGTCGGGCGTCTATGTCACGCCGCAGCTCGACTATGATTACAGGTCGTTCAACCTGTCGATTTGGCTGCCTGTCAAGTGGCGTCACTACAGTATAGCCGGCAATCGTGACTTTGTAGATGTGTCGCCGCGGGTGTGGGTGCGCAAGCAAATAGGGGCGAAATCGGAGTTTTCGGCTTCGGTGGCCTATGCAATGTCGTCGCCTTCGGCTGAAATGTTTGTCGACACGCCATTCATGCTCGACTCCCGCAACATCTATCGCGCGGTGGCTATGGAGCGTTACACCAACAGTTCGTCGGCCTCGTTAACCTACAAGTACCGCAATCCGTTGTCGGCCTTTTTTGCCAACATATCGGGCTCGTTTCAGCTTAGTCGCGCACCTTTTATGTCCAATCAGCTCTTTACGGGCGATTTTATAGTGTCGACCTACTCGCCCATGGCCTGCACAAGCCGCATAATGTCGCTTTCGGGCGGTCTTAGCAAGGGTGTCGGCCACGGACGGCTTGTGATGGGCATCGACGCCTCGATGAACCATGTCACATCGGCAACCATGCGCGAAGGAGGTAAGGTTCCGTACAAGCAATGGTTTGTGTCGGTGAATCCCTATGTGAAAGGCAACATCGTGAGGTGGCTGTCGATGGCCTACGACATGCACGGACAGCACAACAGTTTCACTATCGAGGGTGAGCCGCCAAGTCACGTAAATTCATTCAACCACTCGCTGTCGTTGACAGTGTTGCCTAACGACTACTGGATGTTTACGGCGGGATGTGAGCACTATTACACGCGGTTTGCCGAGGGCAATCACTCCAATCTGGTGCTGTTTGACGCATCGGTTGTGTGGCAGATCACCGGACGGACACGCTTATCGCTCACAGCGTCCAATCTGCTTGATGAACGCAGTTACCGTTACATGAGCTACGGCACATTGTCGCAAAGCGAATATGCCTATCGCATAAGGCCGCGCAACGTGTTGGCTTCGGTTCAGGTAAGATTCTGATTGTCGGGCGACAACCGGTTGAGGTTGCGCAACAGTCCTGAAAGTTTCGTGCGCTTTATGGCCGAGTGCCTGAACAGCGCATTGAAACGCTCGGGAGTGAGATTGGCAATGTCGTCGCGGTCGAGTGCGAGAAATTCGGGTGACGGAGTGAAATCCTCAATTTCGGTGGGACGGCTCTTGCGGTTGTGAGGACACACTCTCTGGCAGGTGTCGCAGCCGTATATGCGGTTACCGAGATTCACGCTGTCGGGAAGTTCGCCGCGATACTCGATGGTGAGATAGGAGAGGCATCGTGACGCGTCGACAGTGCCGTCGCCTCTGATTGCATCGGCCGGACATGCACGCTGACAGGCCCCACAGTCGCCACAACGCCTGTTACAAGGCTCTGTAGGCGTTATCTCAGCAGTTGTGAGGATTTCTCCAAGAAAGAAGTAGGAGCCGCGAGAGGGCAGGATAAGCAGCGAATTCAGCCCCTTGAATCCAAGCCCCGACTTTACGGCCCAATATCGTTCAAGCACCGGGGCGGTGTCGACACACACGCGCGTGGCCGCTCCGGTGAGCTGCGTCACATAATCGGCGAGGCGTGACAGGCGTTCGCGCACTACTTCATGGTAGTCACGACCGTAGGCGTAGTAGGCAAACCGCGGATTGTCGGGCTGCCTGAATTGTGCAGGATAGTAGTTGAATGCTGCTGTTATTATGCTTCGTGCTTCAGGAAAAATCAATCGCGGGTCGGCGCGAAGATCGGGATAACGTTCAAGATAGGACATAGTGCCGTGACATCCGTCGGCAATCCATTGACGATAGCGTGACATGGTTTCGGAGTCGACAGGCTCGGCTGCAGCGATGCCTATGTCGGTTATGCCGAGTCGGCGGGCCTCGTCGATGAGGTCGTCCTTACATATCGATGGCCCTGAACTCATAGCCCTGCTCCTTAAGCCACTCGATGGCGCGGGGCAGTGCGTAACGCAGGTTGCGCTCGGCCTTCAGTGAGTCGTGAAAAACAATGATGGAACCGTTGCGGGCAAAACGCTTTATGTTCTTCAGCACCTGCTCGCCGTTGAGTTTCTTGGAGTAGTCGCGTGACACAAGGTCATACATGATGATGTTGAAATGCTCCTTGATTACCTTGGCCTGTCCCCAGCGCATTATGCCGTGAGGCGGCCTGTAGAGGGGACTGTCGATGAGGTCGTCGGCCTCCTTGATGTTGCGGAGATAACGCGGTGTCTGCACCTTGAAGCCCTGCAGATGGTTCATGGTGTGGTTGCCCCAGCTGTGTCCGCGCTTCTTTATCTCTTCGAGCAGATGCGGATTGCGCTTAACGTTATCGCCAACAAGGAAGAATGTTGCCTTTATACCGTAATAATCGAGGAGGTCCAATACCCAAGGAGTTACCTCGGGTATCGGGCCGTCGTCGAATGTAAGGTATACCACCTTGCGTTTCTTACGCTTTATGCGCCACACCGCTTCGGGAAACAGAATGCGGTAGAGCAATGGCGGTTGTTCGATAAACATGTATAAGTGACGCGTTTATAGATTCTCGTCAATTGATTGAGGAAGAGCCTCTTCGGCTGCTCGCAGATAACGCGAGAAGTTGACTCCGCGAGCCTGAAGATCCTTCATCAACGACTCGGCATCGCCCCCGGCCTCGGCATATTGCTGAAGCAGCTGCAGATAGTAGGTGTCGTGGATGTAACGGTCGTCGCGCGGGAGCGTAGAGTACTGTGCGGGCGACAGGCTCTGGAAGTAGAGTATGTAGCCTGTATAGAGCTCTATCTCGTGCAGCAGGATTTCCTGAGCTTTTTCAATGTCGTCCTTTCGGTCCATGACCAGTCCGAGCCTGTCGTAGAGGTCGGCAACCTGAGCGCCTATCTGTATACCGTAGGGCGAGGTATATTCAGGAAGTTTCTCGGTCATGAGGTCGAGAACGTTCTGAGCCTTGGTGTAACGGTCGACAATGAATTTGTGAATCTTCTCACGCTGAGCCTCGTCCATCGACGCGCTGTCGTTGTTGAGATATATCTCGGCTCCAACACCTTCGTTGTAGAGCGAGGTTGCAAGTCGTAGTATGGTGCTGCGTGTTGTCGTCACCATGCGCCTTACCGTTTCGTCGAGATATATGTCGTCGGCGCTCTTGGCTTTGTCGATGCCTCCCCAACGGAATTTGTTCACGACATTGTCATAGGCTTTGTCGGTGTTCACGTCGATCGTGTAGCCGTCGAAGTCACGGTTCTTTATAGGGCCAACTTCGTAGGCCATTCCGGTCGAGCGCATATAGGGCGACAAATTGAGATAATAGTCGTCGGGAATAGTCATCGCAAAGTAGATGGGTCGCTTCCATCCGTTTGCAGCATTGGTGGCGATCATGTCGAGTGATATGACATTGCTAAGCGAAAGTCCTCCGTCGGGCACATCGTTAAGATTCACATCGATGTATTCCTCAACAGCGGCTGCTTCATCTTCGCTCACCCTACCCTCCTTTACTACGGCATCCTTGTCGACGGGAATGTACATGTTGGGGTAACGGAACTCCGACAATCCCCATGAATTCTTGTTGGAATCATCGGAATAGAGAGCCTTCAACGCCGACAGGGCGTTTACCTTGGCGGTGTCGGGAGTGAGGAAGTAGTTGAATTGTCGCTTGTCGTGGGCATATTTGTCGGGCGTGGCCATCATGTCGATTGCCGCAGCGTCGTAGGTCGGATACTTCATCTGGTTGACATACCAGTCGGTTGTCAGATAGGAGAGGTTTACGACTCTTACATCGGTGCGGAATCCCTCGACTTCCTGGGCATACCACAAGGGGAATGTGTCATTGTCGCCGTTGGTGAATATGATACCGTTGGGCTCGACGCTTGACAGGTAATTCATACCGAAGTCACGTGCCGCATATCGTCCCGAACGGTCGTGGTCGTCCCAAGTCTGCGACACCATCTGTAACGGAACAATCAATCCTATAAGACATGCAATCGACACGGCTATTATGCCGGTGCGGCGCTGTGAGGGAGTTTCCTCCGAATCAACAGTCGAAGCCGCCGGACGCTTTTTCCTGGATTCAACGGCGTTGACAATCAGTCGCCATATACCTGCGACTCCCATGCCTACCCATATTGCAAATGCGTAGAACGAACCGGCAAATGCGTAGTCACGCTCACGGGGCTGGTTAGGTGTCTGGTTCAGGTAGAGCACGATGGCTATTCCGGTCATGAAGAAGAGGAATGCAACCACCCAGAACTGCTCGATGCCTCGCTTTGAGGTGAATGACTGCCATCCGATACCTATTATACCGAGCAGAAGCGGCAGCATATAGAACACGTTGTGTCCCTTGTTGCCCTTGCCGAGTGGTTCGGGAAGCAGCGACTGGTCGCCGAGGCGGGGATTGTCGATGAAGGGGATGCCCGATATCCAGTTGCCGTGGGTCACTTCACCGTTACCCTGTATGTCGTTCTGTCGTCCTGCAAAGTTCCACAGGAAGTAACGCCAATACATGTGGTTGAGCTGGTAGTTGAAGAAGAACTGAAGGTTTTCCAGGAATGTAGGCTTTATGCGGGTCTGCTGATTGCCGGGATAGGGATTTCCGTTCTGGTCGACAGCGGTTGTCACCGTAACGGGCTTGCCCTTCATTCCGGTCCAGTCCTTGTAGGCGCCTGCATATTTTCCGTCATACATTCGCGGGAATAGCATGTTGAGCTCGGGAGTCATTACATACTCACTCTTGTGACCGATCACTTCGTAACGGTCGGGGTCGTCGGGCGATGTCTTTACGCTCTTGCCGTAGATCACCTTGCCCTCTTCCTTCATGGCCTTGGGCTGGCCTGAGGCATCGACTTCGTAGACTATGCCCGAATTGAATGTGTTGCCGTAAAGCAGCGGACGGTCGCCATACTGCTCTCGGTTAAGATAGGAGCTGAGGTCGAATACGTTGTCGGGCGCATTCTGATTCATGGGCGTGTTGGCCGATGAACGTATGAGCAGCAACGCATAGGAGGAGTAACCGATGAAGATTACCGTTATGCTCAACAGTATCACATTGAAGATTCGCACGGGTATCTTCTTGAGATAGACAAACAGGTAGTAGAGCAAAGCACCGAGCAGCACTACGGGAATCAACCATCCGTCGCCGATGAAGGTTATACCCGACAGGAATACCGCAAGGAAGAATGATAGCTTCATCAGCTTCTCATTGCGCTGACGGTAAAGCTCATAGACAGCCCATATCATCATGCCCAATGCAATGATGGTGTAGGCCAATGCTCCGCTGTTGTAGCCCATTCCGAATACGTTGACAAACAACAGCTCGCAATACTGTGCCATCTCGATGAATCCGGGTACGAGTCCGTAGAGAATCAGTGCCACGATTACAAACGACACGAGCAGTGCAATGAGCGAGCCCTTGCCGTCGGGGTTCTTGAATTTCTTATAGTAGAACACAAGCACGATTGCCGGAATACATAGCAGGTTGAGCAGGTGCACGGCAATCGATATACCGATTACGTAGGCGATGAGTACAAGGTAACGGTCGCTGTGAGGCTGGTCGGCCCTATTTTCCCACTTGAGGATGAGCCAGAATACCAAGGCGGTGCAGAACGATGAAAAGGCGTAAACCTCACCCTCTACGGCCGAGAACCAAAAGGTGTCGCTCCATGTATATACAAGCGCACCGCATACACCTGAACCGAATATGGCAAGCATCTGGGTGAGTGACACCTTTGTCGCATCATCATTGACAATCAACCTCTTGACAAGATGAGTGATGGTCCAGAAGAGCAACAGGATGGTGCCTGCGCTCAATAACGCCGACATTGTGTTGACGGCTATTGCCACATGCTGGGCGTCGGGTGCGAAGTTGACGAAGAATCGTGCGGCAAGCATGAATATCGGGTTACCCGGCGGGTGTCCGATTTCAAGTTTATAACCTTGTGATATGAATTCCGGGCAGTCCCAGTAGCTCGCGGTGGGCTCGAGTGTGAGCAGATAGGTGACGGCTGCGATTACAAACATCAGCCATCCGAGCGAGTTGTTTAGTATGCGATATTGTTTCATCCGTTAGGGAAAAATGTGACAATAAAGGCCTGTCAGCCAAAATAAACACGCAAAGATAAGTATTTATCTCGGTATAATGCCGCTTAGGAGGGTGTAAATGTGAATATCGTGATTTAACTTTAACGATTATTCAAAGTTCCAGGTGATGATGCCCACCTGTTCGGCCTGGGCGTCGAGGTCGACCGAGAACCGTGAGTTGCGCGATGCCTCGATGCAGCTTCGGCGAGTTGCGCTGTTGGCTGCCGCCGGTCCGCTACCTCCAACATAGGTGGGATTGCCTACCACCCTACCCTGTCGGTTGACGCTTACGCGTATGCGTATCGTTCCGCTGAGCGTACTGCTCGGACGGCCCCATGACTCGGCCGTGCGGCCCTTGAGGTTGTGTCCCGGCATTCCGCTCACAGCCCCGGTTGTCGAGTTTCCGTTGGGCGAGCCGGTCTTTCCTGAGCCTTTCTTTCCCGAGAAGCCGCTTTTGAGTCGGTCGCTTATCTTGGATTGCTTTTCGGCGCGTTCTTTCTCGCGCTTAACCCGCTCACGTTCGGCAAGTTCCTCTTTTGTAGGGCCTGTAGGTGCGGGTTTCGGTTTCGCCTGCTCCTTCATCGGCGATTCCTGTTGGCTTGTTGTCAACGGAGCAGCTTCGTCGGATGGCAGCCCTTCGTTGGTCATGTCCTGACCCGAATGCGACGGGGCGTTCACCGCTTCGGCGGGTGCCGGTGTGTTGTCGGTCTGTGCCACTTCCTGCTGGATGTCGCCCAACATCACATATTCTCCTCCGAATACGATTTCGCTTGTGTCCTCGGGAGGCCAACGGCGTTCTTCGGCCTCTCCGCTATAATGCAAATAGACCAGAAGCAGTATAGCCGCGATAATTATGTGAAACACGGCTGTTCCGACTCCGGCTATGATGCGATCTTTCTGTGATTGTTTCATCGTGCGTGAGAGGTGTTGTTGTTTTGAGCGTTATTTATTGAAGCGGTTGCGGGTTTGCGGCCGCTGAAGGGGTAGTTTGGGTGGGTTTGGTGGCAAGCACCATCTTGAGGTTGTTGCGGGCTCCCATGTCAAGAACTTCAACAATCTTTCCGTAGGGTACCTCTTCGTCGGCGTATATGGCTATGAAGCTTTCGGGCTCGCTCTTCTGGGCAAGCTGGAGGAATGCCAACAGGGCTTCAGGCTCGATAGCCTGCGGCTCCTCGTCGCCAAACGATGCGTAGAGCCGATGCTCCTTGTCGATATAAACCCGTGTGCCGGGTTTGATGGCTGTCTGCTCGGAGCTTTGGGGCAGGTTCACTTCAAGAGCTGTCGGGAAAACGAAAGTGGAAGTGACCATGAAGAAGATGAGCAGAAGGAAGATGACATCGGTCATTGATGCCATCGAAAACATCGCCATCATGTCGTGGGGTCGTCTAAGTGCCATGACTGGTTGCGTTTTTTATTGGGCCGGCTCGTTGAGCAAATCCATGAATTCCATAGTCTTACCCTCAAGAAGCTTCATGACTCCGTTGATGCGTGACACAAGGTAGTTGTAGGCAAACAGAGCGATAATACCTACCACAAGACCTGCTACGGTAGTGACAAGCGCTTCATAGATACCTCCGGCAAGTACGCCGATATTGGCGGCCGAGCCTGCGCTTGCAAGCGAGAAGAATGCCTCGACCATACCTATTACCGTTCCGAGGAATCCGAGCATGGGCGCTCCCGCAGCGGTTGTTGCGAGCCAGGGCAGTCCTTTTCCGAGATTGGCTATCTCAAGGTTGCCGGTGTTCTCGATTGCTACAAGCACATCGTTCATCGGGCGTCCTATTCGGCTTATGCCCTTTAATATCAGTCGGGCGTAGGGCGAACCGTTCTTCTTGCAAAGATTTTTCGCGCTCTCGATCTCGCCCTCATGGATGTAGTCCTTTATGCGCTTCATGAACGATGCGTCTTCGCGGTTGGCGCGGCGCAGTACGATATAGCGTTCAATGAATATGTATATGCATATTATGGAAAGGAGGGCCAACGGAATCATTATGAATCCACCTTTAAGACACAATTCCCACACTGAAAGCTCAACGGGCTCGGGAGCCGGAATGCTCTCCACCACCTCGGCAGTCGTGGTTACGGTGTCGGTCAGCGTGTCGGGTACTTGGGCTTGAATAATGCCTGTGACGGTCGATGCGCTATTTGCAACCGTGGATATGACATGGGTTGCAGCATCGAATACCTGTGAGATAAGCGAGTTTAGGGTTGACATGAAATATATTTATTGTGATGAATTCTTGTAGAGGATTTGTTATCTCAGGCAAGGCACTCCTTGTATTGCCTGATTGTTTCTTTCAGTCCGAGATATAGTGCATCGGATATCAGCGCATGTCCTATCGACACTTCGTTGAGGAACGGTACACGCTCGTGGAAGAACTTCAGGTTGGCGAGGCTGAGGTCGTGACCTGCATTTACGCCAAGACCTGCCTTGTGGGCTGCGCGGCTTGCCTCGACGAAGGGAGCCACCGCTTTTTCGGGATTGGTGGGATACAAGTCGGCATAGGGCTTGGTGTACAGCTCCACGCGGTCGGCGCCTGTGGCTGCGGCGTCTTTTATGTTTTCAATATCGGTGTCCACGAATATCGATGAACGTATTCCGGCATCACGAAGGCGATCGACTATGTCGGTCAGGAATTCCATGTTTTCCTTTACGTTCCATCCTGCGCTTGACGTTATTGCATCGGGAGCATCGGGTACAAGGGTCACTTGTTCGGGTTTCACTTTTAGAACGAGATCCAAGAACTCCGGAGAAGGATATCCCTCAATGTTGAATTCAGTTTTAACAAGCGGGCGCAGGGCAAATACATCGTCATGACGGATGTGACGCTCGTCGGGGCGCGGATGTACGGTTATACCGTTGGCTCCGAATGATTCGCAATCAATAGCAACTTGCTCCACGTTAGGCACATTCTCACCTCTTGCATTTCGCAAGGTGGCTATTTTGTTGATATTTACACTTAAATTAGTCATCTTTTTTACCTCTAATAGTAGTAAAGTGTTGTTATTATTAAAAGCTTACTTTAGTGTGGAATAAAATTCTTATATTTGTAAGCTAAAAATAGCGACTACAAAAGTAATCAGAATAAATAAGAAAGCGAAAAGTTTTGACAGCAAAAGACGCCATATCACCACAAATTGTGCCTTTACGCTCGGCTACTACCTATAGAGAGGGTCTTGAAGAGATGCGTAACGCAGGCCGTCACATTCTCCCGGTGGTTGACGACGGGGTGTATATAGGCCTGGTGAGCGACTCGGCACCGCTTTATGCTATGGAGAGTGTAGGCGATGCGGTCACCGTTATGAAGCCGGTAATTGCGTCCACCCCAATGCCGCTGCTGTTGTGGCGAATGGTCGATGAGCAGGCTTCGATATTCCCTGTTGTCGACGACCTTACCGGCGATTACATAGGAGCTGTCGACCGAGAGTCGATTATCAGGTCGGTAGCGCGGCTTTTCCCTCAGGTTGATGAATCCACTGAATTGACCATAACCTGTCGTCCGAGCCAATACAGTGCATCGGCCATCGCGCATGCCGTTGAGGATGCCGACGCGCATCTGCTTAATCTTAATGTTACAGCCGGCACGGCACCCGACTGCCCCACAACAGTGCAGTTGCGTGTCAACCACAGTCGCGGAGAGTCGGTGGCACGCTCGCTGCAGCGTTACGGATATGACACGGTTGAAATGGCCGGCACGCCGGGACTTGTAAATTCGGATCTTGCCGAGAGGGTGAACGCCTTGTTGCACTATCTGGAGGTGTGACATAAGAATTAAACGGATATTGATGTTATGAGAATAGCGGTTTACGGCAACAGTTACCAGGAAGAGCATCTTGAAGAGCTTTCGGCGCTTTTCGAGTTGCTGTCGACGCATAATGCCTGGGTTGAGATTGAGGCTTCGTTCTACCGTTATCTGTGTAAGGTGTTGCCTACGCCTCCCAAAATAAACGATGTGATAGAGGGCGACGATTTTTCGGCCGCCATTGCCTTAAGCCTCGGCGGTGACGGAACTTTCCTGCGCACCGCGCAATGGGTGGGGAAAAAGGAGATTCCGATATTGGGAATAAACACCGGGCATCTGGGATATCTTGCCGATGTGAGAATAAGCGATGTGGGCAAATGCCTTGAATGCGTATTCAACGGAAACCACCGCATAGATTCACGCACGATGATTGAGGTCGATTGTGCTGAAACCGATGTCGACGGATGGCCTTACGCTCTAAATGAAGTGGCTATCCTTAAGCAGGATACATCGTCGATGATAGACATGGAGGCCCGAATAGGCGATGCATTGCTCGCCAATTACCGGGGCGACGGATTGATAGTATCGACACCTACCGGTTCGACAGGTTATAATCTGTCGGTGGGCGGACCGATATTGGAGCCTTCGGCGCCCGTGTGGGCCATTTCGCCCATTGCCGCCCATTCGTTGACCATGAGGCCTCTTGTTGTCAGCGATGACAGCGTGTTTACGGTCACGACACATTCTCGGTCGGACGCTTACCGACTGAGTCTTGACGGCCGTTCGGTGAGTCTTGCCGCCGGAACGACCGTGATGATGAGGCGTGCGCCTTTCGTGACAAAAGTCATTCAAAGCCAGGATCACCATTTTTCCGACACGTTGCGCGACAAATTGCTTTGGGGCATTGACAAAAGATGAGAGAGGCAAAGCTTGTCGAATTTCCCTATTTGGGCCCTGTGAGAATAGCGTTTCGTAACAATACGTCACGCATAAGTGCGCGATGGAAGGACGGCATTGTGAGTGTGTCGGCTCCTTCGGGGATGGAATTCAATGAAATATTGAGGACAATAGAGCGTTTTACGCCACGGCTCATGTCGTTGCGCAAGGATGTAACTTATCGGGAAGGCGTCATGGACTTTGACGGCATAACCTTTGAAATCAGGAGGCAAAGCGTTTGTCCCGAAAAGGTGCTTGGCTCGATAAGGATGCCGCAGGCATTTATAGAGGTGGGAGTGTCGCTCGACATGGACAGCATTGAGGTTAAGCGTGCCATAAGCAGAATTATGTGCAGGATTGCTTTCAATGTTGCCGACAAGGTGCTGCTTCCCGGAGCCCGTAGTCTGGCTGCGAAATTGAATTGCCGACCGGCAGAGTGGGGTATAATGCGAGGACATTCCACGCTTGGCCGCTGCAGTGGCTCAGGTGTGATTCATCTGAGTTATGTGCTTGTGTTCTTGCCTCAGGATTTGCGTGACTACATTGTGTGTCACGAGCTCGCACATCTTGAGGAGATGTCACACTCCAAGCGCTTCCATGCGATATGTGACAAGCTTTGTTCGGGGCGTGCCGCCGAGCTTGAACGCAAGCTCAAAGCTTACCGATGGCCTATAATCAAGATGTAGGCTTAGACAATGGGATGGATGAACAGGAATCGGGCTCCGTTGCGGTAGTTGGGGTCGATGCACACTTCTCCGTTAACCATGTTGGCTATAAGACGGCATATATGCAATCCGAGTCCCGATCCTTGTGAGAAGTTGTTGACTTTCTCAAATCGGTTGAATATCATCTTCATCTTGTCGGCCGGGATGCCTATTCCCGTATCGGTAACCGAGAATACCACCTGTTTATTTTCCTTGTCTACTTTGTATCCCAAAGTTATCGAGCCCCGAGATGTAAATTTTGTGGCATTTTTGAGAAGGTTTATGAGCACTTGCTCGACGCGGGCTGCATCGGTGTTGAGTACGAAGTCTTTATCGCCTTCGTTTTCAAACTTCATGATTACTCCGGGGTTGGCGAGGTGCTCGACCACGCTTATGGCTATCGAGCATATCTGCTGTAGCGATGTGGGTTTGGGGTCAAGCTTAATTGTTCCCGTTTCCATTCCGGCTGTATCAAGCACGTCGTTTATGAGTGTGAGAATCATTTCGTTGTTGATCATGATTATGTCGGAATAGCGTTCCATGTCGCCTCGATATTTTTCGGGTATGCTGTCGACAATAAGTTGCGAGAATCCTATGACGGCGCTCAACGGGGTGCGGATTTCGTGACGCATGTTTCTGATGAACTGGGTTTTCATCTTGTTGGCGCTCTCGGCCTGGTTGCGCGCCTCGATCAGCTCCTGTTGCGCCGTGATGAGGTTTTCTTGTTCCCTTTGCAGCTTTTCGCGCGATTTTTCAAGATTCTTGGCGAGTTTTCTTGTTCTGAGGTACAGGCATATAGCTATTACAAGCATTATGAGCAATATGACACCTGCTATTATGAATATGCGCAGCATGTTGCGGTTGGACTGCAGTTCGGCATTGCGCATTTCAAGTTCAAGTTCTACATTTCGGTTGCGGAGTTCGTTAATGTCAAATCTTATCTGAAGTTCCTTGTAAATTTCGGCGGCTTTCAGCTTGTTGTACTCTTCAAGCTGCTTGTTGTAGGCCATTGTGGCATCAAGGAGTGACTCCTTGTCGTTTATCGCGCCGGCGGCTTCCATCATCAGCTTGAGGAATTGTCGTTTATGTGATGCGTTGACGGGATTTTCGATCTGTTTTTTCAACAACTGCAGGGCTTCCTTGTAGCGCTTTGTAGCCATAAGATAGTATATGGTGCTGCGCTGATTGTGCATGATGTCGTTTCGGATGGTCGAATTGCGGCGTGATATCGCGTTTATCTGGTTGTTGTAGTCCTCGATCTCTTCGGGCGAAAGTACCGAGTAGTTGCTGAGCATGCGACGGTATACGTTATAGTAGTTTGCGTCGTAATTCCTGTAGCGTCGGCCTTGACTGCGGTAACGTTTTTCAAGCTCTTTGACTATTTTCAGCTGCTCCTTATCGGCGGCTATAGCCTGAACATACTGGTTATTGGCCGTGTATATGGGCCCCATCTGCGAATAGTACATATTGCGTAGCGGGTTATATTCCTGGGGCAGTCGATTGATCAGGTTTATTAGCTTGTTGGCATAGTCGACATATAGCTCACCGTGGGTTGTGGTTCCAAGATATATGCATAGGTTGAAGAGCTGCCTTATGCGGTCGTAAAGGTCGTTGCTGGGTTCTTCGTTGTATTCTTTCATAAGCTCGCGCAGTCGGTACTGGCGCTCGGCTTCGGTTGCGTTGCTTGCTTGTTTGGCGTTAAGCGCTATTTCAAGAAAAAGTTTTGTCATTTTCTTGTCATCGCTCTCAGGAACGAGTTCGGTTTCGGCTATTAGCACTTTGTGCATCGAATCGGACGGTGCGATCAGATATAGGTTTGAGAGATTACGAAGTATGTCAAGCTGTACATCGTAGAGCTTGTTTGCCTTGGCAAATTCGTAAAGTTCATTACCTATTTCCTTTTGATCCTTGCGTGGTGTAATGTCGAATATATTATACATTATGTTCAGACTGTCGGCAACGGTTTTTGAACGGGATAGTTCACGCTGCAAACTGTCACGAACAGATATAGGTGCTGATAATAGATGATTGATGTTCATCATCAGCAGTGTGACGAACAGAAATAGTTTTAATCGGGACATTATGTCATGTTAGGTTAATATTGCAAAAATAGGGATTTTTGTGAAAAGCATAGTATAAAAACGATTAAAACAGACCATCAATTAACCAAATTGTAATCATGGTTAGTGAAAAATAGATTTGATTATAACGCAATCAGATTATTTCAACCGTAGGGCTCAGAAGGTATAGATTGGAGGTAGCGCGTGTCACGGCAGTGTACAGCCAACGATAGAAGTCGATTCCCATCGCTTCGGGAGGAATGTAGCTCATGTCGATAAAAACATTGCTCCATTGTCCGCCCTGCGCCTTGTGACATGTCACGGCGTAGGCATACTTCACCTGTATTGCATTGAAGTAGGGGCTCTTCAAGGCATTGGCGGCTCGTGTGGCTGCCGACTGCTCGCTGTCGTCGGGGTCGGCGACTATGCTCTCGTAGAGTTTCATCATGACCTCGCGGCTCATTGAAGCGTCGTCCGATACAAGAGTGTCGAGCATAATCTTACAGTCAAGGGTTATTTCACGGTCGGGGAGCAGTAATCTTACATCGGCAAACCGGTGACCGTAGCGTGACTCGGTGGCATATATCTTTTCAACCATCGCGACATCGCCGTTGGCAATGAAGTCGAGCCCCTTTATCTCCTTGCTCCAGTAGTAGTTGTTTTTTGCGACAAGAAGCAGTTCTTCGGAAGCAAGCTCCTCTTCGCTGTAGAATATGCGTGAGCGTATTGCGAGATTAAACTCGGTGGCGCGTTTGTTGGAGCGTGTTATCAGGATTGTTTGGGATACTCCGTCACGTGCGTAGGCTTCGTTTATCATGTCCTCAAGTTCTTCACCGTCGACTACGTTTACATCGCCAAATGGTGTTACGGTGAGCTTTGGCGGGGGCAGTGGATTCTTTTTCATAGCACGTCTAAGCCATGTGGCGTTATATAGGATTCCGGAGTCGGATGCCTGCCTGACGGTTGCAGTGAGCACCGCGCGATTGACTCTCAACCCGAGCGACCGCAGCTGCTTAACGCTCATGGCAGGACTCTCTTCGCATCCTACAGGTGGCAGCTGGGCGGTGTCGCCGAGTAGAATCAGTCGGCAGTTGATGCCTGAATAGACATAGTGTACCAGGTTTTCCAGTAGATTGCCCGAGGAGCTGTCGTCGCCTATCATTGATGCCTCGTCGACGATGAATACGACATTGGTCGAGTTGTTACGTGCCTGACGGAGCACACGTGCCGATGTGATGTCGTTGCCTCCCACGCTGTAGATGCGCCTGTGTATAGTGTAGGAGGGGTGCTTGGCAAATGCACCGAGCACCTTGGCGGCGCGTCCGGTGGGCGCGAGCAGCACGGTGCCTATGCCCACCGAATTGAGTGTGCGTACAAGTGCGGCACATAACGATGTTTTTCCCGTGCCGGCATAACCGTTGAGCAGGAATACGGTATCGGAAGGTGTGCGTGACGAGCAGAACCGTGACAACGCCGCTATCACCTCGACTTGCTGTGAAGTGGGGGTGTAGGGCAATGAGCTCACGACAAGCTCGGCAAACTGCATCGTATCCATCGTGCGGGTTTATTGTTTTGCCGGTTGCGGCTTGTCGGTAGTGGAACGCGTGACGAAAGCCACACCTATGAATATCAGCGCCGTTGCGGTGATTTTGGTCAATCCGAATGCGGCTATTCCTATTGCTGTTGCAAGCAGGGCCGAGAACACAGGCTGGAAATAGGTGTACATGCTCACTACCGTAGGCTTAAGCAGACGCTGGGAGTAGGGTATGAGCAGGTAGGCGATGAACGATGCGAAAATGATGATGTAGGCTATCGACCACCACACGAAAGGAGGCAGCGAGGCGTAGTCGACTTCCATGAGCCATGGCAGACAACATGGAACGTAGGTGACGGCCGAGAACCAGAACATCCACTTCATCATGGTCCATGGCGAATAGCGGCTTATTATGTCCTTGAATATCACGTAGTACAACGCGGCGCAGAATTGGGCGGCAAGGCACAGGATGTCGCCAAGTATGGGGTTGGTCGAGCCGTGGGAGCTGTCGTTGTCCGACAATACAAGCATCAGTGCACCTCCAAGGCCTACGGCCACTCCGGCAGCCTTCATCCATGTTATGGGCATTCCTATGAGTATTGCCGCAAGAATCATGGTGAAAATAGGCGTTATGGTACACATGACAGTAGCGTCGATGGGTGATGTGAGGCCTACACCCATGATGTAAAGCCCTTGGTTGCAGGCAATCATCAGGATGGATGCGAGAAACAGCTTCATGTAGTCGCCTCGCATTATTTTCTCCTTCTTTACGATGGACGACGGCAACATCATGTCCATGATGAAGAAAACCAAAGCTCCCCCGGCGATTCTTATCGCCGAGAGAGCAATCGGGCTGACCAGCCCTGTAAGCAGTATGGTCTTGGAGATAGGGGCCATTATACCCCACACCATATTGGCAAACAACATTGCCAGATGTCCTTTCCAAGCTCCGTTGTCGGATAGCGTACGAGCCATTTTTCAGTTATGAATCGCTATTTTTTGAGGCTCCATTCGTAGCCGTCCTTGGTGTCCTTGATGTCAAAACCTATTTCAGAGAGGCGATTGCGTATAAGGTCGCTTGTTGCCCAATCCTTCGACGCTTTAGCCTTGGCGCGGATGTCGAGAAGTAGTCCCACAGCATCCTCAAAGGGCTTCAGAGCCTCGCCTGATGACGCTCCGTTGCCGAGAATGTCGGTGCGTATGCCGAGAATGTTGATCAGGAATATGTCAAAGAGCTCCTTCAGTTCCTTGATGTCGTCGGCTGTAGCGGTGGCCTTTCCGTCGTTGACTTGATTTATGAGTCGGCAAGCCTCAAACAGGTGTGCGATTACAATAGGAGTGTTGAGGTCGTCGTCCATTGCCTCGTAGCATTTTGCACGAAGATCCTTTACATCGATTGTCGATGTTTCCGACGGCGTGAGTTCGTAGAGTCGTCGCCATCCCTCAAGCATTCGGTTAAGAGCTTTCTCCGATGCCTGGAGCGCTTCGTTAGAGAAGTCGAGAGTGCTTCGGTATTGTGCCTGCAGGATGAAGAAGCGTATGGTCATGGGAGAGTAGGGCTGTTCAAGCGACGGATGCGAACCGGTGAAGAACTCATCGAGTGTGATGAAGTTGCCGAGTGATTTGCCCATCTTCTGTCCGTTGATGGTAATCATGTTGTTGTGCATCCAGTAGTGTACGGTTTCCTTGCCGTTGTGAGCCACCGACTGAGCTATCTCACATTCGTGATGGGGGAACATCAGGTCCATGCCGCCTCCGTGTATGTCAAATGTTTCACCGAGATACTTTTCGCCCATGGTCGAACATTCGAGGTGCCAGCCGGGGAATCCCTCGCTCCAGGGCGAAGGCCAGTGCATTATGTGTTCGGGCGCAGCCTTTTTCCAGAGGGCGAAATCGGCCGGATTGTGCTTCTCCTGCTGACCGTCAAGTGCACGTGTGGTGGCGAGCAGTTCATCGATGTTGCGTCCTGAAAGTTTGCCGTAATGGTGGTCGCGATTGTACTTGGGGACATCGAAATATACCGAACCTTCGCTGATGTAGGCATATCCGCTGTCAAGAATCTTCTTGATATATTCAATCTGTTCGATAATGTGACCCGATGCGTGAGGCTCGATTGACGGCGGCAATACGTTCAGGTCGTCCATGGCCTTGTGGTAGCGGTTGAGATAGTGCTGTACCACTTCCATGGGCTCGAGCTGTTCAAGTCGAGCTTTCTTGGCAATCTTGTCCTCGCCTTCGTCGGCATCGTGTTCAAGATGACCCACATCGGTTATATTGCGCACGTAACGCACCTTGTAGCCGAGATGGTTGAGGTAACGGTAAAGGATGTCGAATGTTATTGCGGGGCGTGCGTGACCGAGATGTCCGTCACCGTAGACGGTTGGACCGCATACATACATTCCCACTCTTCCTTCGTGTATGGGGACGAAACGTTCCTTGCGGCGTGACAGTGAGTTATATAAAGAAAGATAATTTTCGATCATAGTCGTAATTTTTGTGAGTTACTTTTTTATTATCAAGCTTTGAAGGGATTGGGCAGGTCGCCGTTGTTGCCCATAGGACGGCGAGGCTCGATTACGCCGAAGGTCTTCTCATACAGTTCGACATTCTCACGCAGGGCAAAAAGCAGCTGCTTGGCATTTTCGGGAGTCATGATTATGCGGCTCTGCACCTTGGCTTGCGGCATGTTTGGCGCAAGCGCGATGAAGTCCATGAAAAATTCGTTGGGCGAATGTACTATCATTGCGAGATTGGCGTAGTGACCGTTTGCCACTTCGGGGGTAAGCTCTATCTTAATCTCGTTCTTTTTTCCGTTGTTGTTATCCATATCGTGAGGGTGTTATTGTTTTTTAGTGAATATGTAGATGTCCTTTTTTAGGTTTGTGTCGTTGACATGTACTTTTATCGACTGACAAGTGGGGAGTGACCACACGTTGGTCATGTCGAATGAAGCATAGGTTTCCATCATGTAGTTTTCGGGCTGACCTTGCTTGTCATGGACGAGGTAGACCTCGGGCTGCGGATTTTTCAGAGTGAGAGAGTCGACCACAAGTCCGAATTGACGCGGTTTCTCGGAGTATTCCACCTTCATGCGCAGATTCAGGTAGTTGCCGGTGCGCCATATCGAGTTAAGATAGACCGGCGTGGCTGTCCAGTTGTATTTTTCGATGGGGCGTATGCGCGTCGTGTCGTTGTTGATAAGGGTGAGTCCCACTACCTTTACCGCTCCCGAAGTATAGGGCTCTCCCGATTCGGGATAGTAACGCAGCAACACTCGGTTGTTGACTATTTTTTCGGGGAGGTCTACATTGCCGGCGGTGAGTTTTATGAGCGGAGAGTCATCGTAACGCTGAAATTCAAATCTTGTGTCATTGCCCACCGATGTGACAGTGACAATGTCACTAAGCATCATCTCGGTGCTATACTCCTCGTCGCTGCATGAGCTCATGGTCACAGCCATTAATGCGGCCATGAATGATGCGATTGTCTTATATCGGAAAATATGTGTCATTTAGGCAATGATGTCTTTTTGATTTATTATTTCTGTTATGTGACCGTCACGCATGTGTATTATGCGGTCGGTGTCGGCGGCCAGCGACTCGTCATGGGTGACGATGACAAACGTGTGTCCCATGTCGCGACGAAGGTCGAAGAACAGCTTGTGCAGCTCACGCCTGTTGTGGCTGTCGAGGCTTCCCGACGGTTCGTCGGCAAGCACTACACGAGGGCTGTTGACAAGCGCACGTGCCACGGCGGCACGCTGTCGCTCTCCTCCCGATAGCTGAGCCGGCTTATGGTCGGCGCGGTCAGCGAGTCCGAGGTACTCTATCAGCTCCTTGGCCTTGGAGAAGGCTGCCGCACGGCTGCTTCCTCCGATAAGTGCCGGCATTGCCACATTCTCAACAACGGTAAACTCGGGCAAAAGTTGATGAAACTGGAAAACAAAGCCTATGTTGCGGTTGCGGAATTTTGCAAGTCGCGCGTCCTTAAGCGACATGACATCCTCGCCGTCGTAAAGCACCTTGCCCGAGTCGGGGCGTTCGAGAGTGCCTATTATTTGCAGCAGAGTTGTCTTTCCCGCTCCGCTGGGGCCCACAATCGACACTATTTCGCTCTTAATAATGTCGAGGTTTATGTCGGAGAGCACCTGCAGGTTGCCGTAGCTCTTTGATATGTCGCGTACTTGTATCATCTTTTTCCTGTAATGCTGTTTATGGCATAGGCGGCAAGCATCATGCCGAATATTGCCGGTATCCATGCCACGGTTCCGAATGATGATGCCTTGCAGGGCATCTCGTCGGTGAGTATGAGGGAGCTGCGCTGCGCCTGTTCGGTAGAGAACACCACCTTTACTCCCGAAGTGATTCCGCACTGTTTAAGCCGCTGACGCACCACTCGGGCAAGCCCGTCATGGAATGTTTCGGAGATGTCGGCGTAACGTATTTTCGTGGGGTCGACGCGTCCTCCCGCACCCATCGACGATATAAGCTTGATCTTATTGCGATAGCAGTGCTCTATCAATGCTATCTTGGGGGCTATGGAGTCGATGGCGTCGATGACATAGTGGGGATTGTCGCCGAGAATCGACGATACGTTATCGGGAGTCATGAACATCTCCAATGCCGTGACGGTACATTCGGGATTTATATCGTGGATGCGGCGTTTCATGACCTCGACCTTGGGCGCTCCTATTGTCGAGTGTAGGGCCGGCAACTGTCGGTTGAGGTTGCTCGGAGCCACTACATCGGCATCGACGATGGTTATGTGTCCCACACCGGCACGGGCGAGCATCTCCACCGCGTAACTGCCCACACCGCCGGTGCCCACAACGGTTATGCGCCGTGTAGCAAGCAGCTCCACTGCTTCGTTTCCGAGCAGCAGAGCCGTGCGTTGGTTGAATTCATTTACCGGCATTGGCGTGCAATTGCGGTTGTGGGGGAGTCGTTATTTTATCTTTGCCGCTGTTGCCGCAGGTATTGCGTTGCGGTTAACGAGCACGCTGAGAGTCTTTGCGAGGAAATAGGGTTCCGATACGTAGAAATATCCGTCATACACCTGATTGGTGTCCCAAGAGTTCTTTACCTTGTAATACTTGTTGCCCTTCTGGTCTACGGCCTTGCCTACGATGACCATGCCGTGGTCGTCGGTTGTTTCCTGACGGTCAAACATGTCCTGGCGTATCTCGGGGGTGATTTCCATCTCTTCAACCGGGCCCTTTATGTCGAAGCGTGAGTTGGCGCGGTCACGGTCGGAAAGCTTCACCCAACGGGCGAGTTCGGTTCCGGTAAGGTCCTTCTCGTCCTTTTCCTTAGGCATTACGGCAAAGCCTTCATTCCACTTGAAGCCGCCTTCGCTTACATCGGCAGCCCATACAACCGAGTAGCCTTTGTCGATAGCGTTGTCAACAACAGTCTTCAGCTCGTCAAGAGGCAGGTTGTAGTAGTTGCCCCAAAGCCAATTGTCGGAAACTTCAAGACCGAAAGGCTTGTAGTAGGGGTGATGAGTGAACGAGGTGAGGGGAACATAGTCGTCCATGTCGAGATTGAGCTCGGCTGCGAAGCTTTGCGGGGTGTAGGTCTTGCCGTTATAAGTGAACGATTCGGGCACTTCTCCCAGATAGGCGTCGAGGATTCCTTCAAATCCCTTAAGCCATGCAGTCGAATATTTGCGGTCGTGCTTGGCGATAACTGCGTCAAGATAGGCCTTCATGACAGCCGAAAGCTCACCGTGAACGTGCTTTTTCTCGCCATAGTTCAAGCCTGCGTAAGCCTCTTCGGGCATTGCGCCGTAGTGTTCCCACACGTAGGGAACATCAAGAATGCTGCCGCCCTGTGAAAAGTTGGTGGCACCGTTCATCCTTACGTATTTCTTTGCCTTGTCGATGTAGCAGTTGCGCACAACAAACATTTCGCTGAGATCGACTTCGGGAGCGCCTTTGTGCATGGCCTCTTCCTCAAAGAATGAGTTTCCTGAGAAGCACCAGCATGTACCGGTCTGGTTCTGGTCCTTAACGGGTGTGGTCTTAACCACTTTCACATCGGTGAATTTGAATCCTGTGCTGTCGTTTTTGGCAGCCTTGTCGTCGGCGCTGGCGTTGAAAGCCACTGCGCCGGCCAAAATGGCACTTAAAAGCAGTTTCATAATATAATGGCAATAAAAATTTAGTCGTTTGCTACAAAATTACATAAAATTAATAATAATCGAAACAATCGTCTTGAGAAATGTAGCTATTTGGATATAAAGCATGTCGAAGGGTTAAAAAATATTGTTTATCACGGTGTTGGAGCGGGGTTGCGGAACATTGGCCGAGGATGTTATGTTATATGGTTGAATGACTGCAAACAGAGGTAAAATATGATTGTGTCGCGGGACGCCGTCGTCAAATGATTCATGTGTCATATAGCTGATTTTTTGACAATTCAAATATTCTATCTAAATTTGTAGCTTGGTAAAGTTATCGAAATTTTTTACTTAATTATAAACAACATGGATAACCAAGATTTAGACCGTATAAGCTATGCTTTAGGGTTGAGTATGGGCAATAATTTCCGCAATTCGGGAATCAAGACTATCAATGTCCGCGATTTTGCCGATGGAGTTGCCGCAGTTTTTGAAGGCGCCAAACCTAAAATGAGCTATGACGAGGCAAAGGAAGAGATACGCATTTTCTTCCAGGCCATGGAAGAGGAGCAGCGTGCAGCCGCTCAGAAGATGGGTGAGGTGAATGCCGCTGCCGGAAAGGCTTTCCTTGAAGAGAACGGCAAGCGTGTGGAAGTTAACGTTACTCCTTCGGGACTTCAGTATGAGGTGCTGGAAGAGGGAACAGGCAAGCAGCCTTCAGCAGGCGACAACGTTACCGTACATTACACCGGCAAGCTCATCGACGGTACTGTATTTGACAGCTCGGTCGACCGCGGAGCACCTGCAACTTTCGGCGTAACTCAGGTGATACCCGGATGGGTCGAGGCTCTTCAAATGATGAAGGAGGGCGCAAAGTGGCGTCTTTTCATTCCGTCAAACCTTGCTTACGGACCTAACGGCGCCGGTAACATAATCGGCCCCAACTCTACTTTGATATTCGATGTAGAGCTTATAAAAGTGAATTAAACCAATTTATAATCAAATCAAAAAAAGGAATTATGAAGAAATTATTTATGGCTTGCGGAGTGTGCGCAATGCTTTTTAGCGCTACCGCATGCAATAAAAGCAACGCGGCCGGAAATGAGGACGCTGCGTTCAATGATTCAATCGCCGAACTCGCCGGAAAGGTAATCGGCTCGGAACTCGCCGGAAGTCTTGGTCAGTCAATGACTCCCGAACAGCTTAAGAAGGATGCCTACATACGCGGTATGCAGGTTGCCATCATGGCCGATACATCGGATATCGCATATCTTCAGGGATTGCGCGCAGGTGTAAACCTCGCACAGAACTTTGACGCTATGGCCAAGCAGGGCGGCATCGATATCGACCGCAACGTGTTCATGGCTTCGTTCAAGAAGGCATTCCTTGCCGACAGTGTAAACTCGGATGAGTTGTCGGCCAACAACATGGCTCTCCAGTTGATGATGCAGCGTGCGCAGCAGCGCAGCGAGGAGCGTCGCAAGGCTGAGCTTGAAAATGCTCCCGAGGCAAAGGCCAATCGTGAGGCAGGTGAGAAGTTCATTGCCGACTTGAAGGCAAAGGATCCCTCAATCAAGACTACCGAATCGGGTCTTTCATATAAGGTGATCACTGAAGGTGCCGGTGATTCAATAACCGATACCGACCGTGTGGCTGTCATCTATAAGGGTGAGCTTACCGACGGAACCGTATTTGACGATTCAAAGGGTGAGGCCCGCACATTCAGCCCCCGCAGCGTAGTGCCCGGTTTCGGTGAAGGTCTTAAGCTGATGAAGAAGGGTGCCAAGTACATTCTCTACATCCCCGGTGACCTTGCTTACGGTGTTGAAGGACAACCCTACGCAAAGATCGGCCCCAACCAGACTCTCGTGTTCACTGTAGAAGTAGCAGGTGTAAACGAAACTCCCAAAAAGTAAGTAGTATCGCACACCATATATAAAATAAGTCCCTGCCGTTTATGAGCGGCAGGGACTTTCTATATAGAGGCGAATGTAAAAATCCTTGTTATTCGTAGTGTACCGGAATTTCGCGGTTGATGCTGTCATCAAGCGAAATGAGCGTTTCGGTGCCTTTTACACCGTGAATCATCTGTATTTTGTCGTTAAGCAGCTCCATAAGATGCTCGTTGTCGCGAGCATATAGCTTTATCAGCATGGTGTAGGGGCCGGTAGTGAAGTGACATTCTACTACCTCGGGGATTTTTTCAAGTTCGGGGACTACATCACGATACATGGCTCCGCGTTCAAGGTTGACGCCTATATAGGTGCATGTGCGGTAGCCGAGCACTTTGGGGTTTACATGGTAGCCCGATCCGGTTATTACCTTCAAATCAATCATTCGTTGAATGCGCTGATGTATTGCAGCGCGTGACACGCCACACTCTGTTGCCACGTCCTTTGACGGGATTCGTGCATTGCGCATCACTATTTCAAGTATTTTTCGGTCTAGGTTGTCAATTCTATCCATACAGGAACAAAATTATCGTTTTAAGTTGAAATGGAAAGCAAAAGTAGTGATTATTTTTTAGAAACAAAGCAAAATGTCATAAAAATCATTCATTTCATGACTGATTAATCGAAAAACAGCTCTATCGGGTAATCCCGTTTAGTCATTAAGAAAGTATTTGTGGTTTATATGGTGGAATATTAAAAAACCACCCTGCGGCATCGTGTACCGCAGGGTGGTTGTGTATTTTACGCTGTTGTGCGTTATTATTCGCCTTCGGGAGCTGTTGCAGGTGCTGTGGGAAGCACGGGAGTTGCTGCGGGAGCTACATCGGAGTTGAAGTCGGCGGGCTGAGTCTGTTCGGTAGCCTGAGGCACGATGCGCGATGAGCTTTGGATGATGTTGCGCGGCATTGTGAATACACCGAGTATGGCAAGAAGGCATATTGCACCGGCAATCCACCATGTTGCTTTTTCGATGAAGTCATTGGTGCGGCGTACACCCATTACCTGGTTGGCACCACCGAATTGTGAAGAAAGGCCTCCGCCTTTTGATTTCTGTATAAGTACCACTCCGATCATGAGAATCGAGGCGATAACAGTGAGAGTGATAACGACTACGTGCATTGTTTTTTGTTGTTATTTTTGTTTTTGATATTGCTGATTTATGATAAGTTTCTGTAAGAAACGTAATTGGTCTGCAAAGTAAACACTTTTTTCCGGATATTTCAAACTTAAACCGCTTATAATTTCAAAAGCTTTGGCATAACGGTGTTGTTTTATGTAAATTTTGGCCAAACTTTCGCTTAATAGGGAGTCATCCTGCACTTCAGGGGCCTGAATGGGCTCTTCGGGCGTTTTTTCAATGACGGTGTCTTCGGGCTTCTCGGCGCTCTCTTCGCTTGTCGCCGGGAAGTGTCCGTGATTCTCCTTGCTCTTGATGATAAATGCGTTTATCATGCTCTCCTGACTGTCGCCTGCGGCTTCTTCGGGCAGGGGCAGGCTGTGCTCCTCTTCGTCGGCAAGCAGTAGGGCGTAGTCGGGGGTGGGATTGAATATGAGGCGTTCGAGCAGCTCGTCCTCGCGGGGAGTCGGCTTTCCGTAGTTTACGATGAAGGTGTCGATTGCTTCATCGGTCGTGGGTGCCGACGGACGGTCGTCGGGCGGATATATGTCGGCAATGTCGGCGGCCATCGGCTCGACTATAGAGTAGAGCACATCCTTTGAGGGTGTGTTCAAGGCTATGCGCCGCAATAGTTTGCGCCTGCGTTCGTCGCTCATGCCGTTGTCACGCTCAACTTGCAGCAGCGCGGGGACGGTGAAGTAGGGGTATTGGCGTGACATCTCATCGACCCATGACGAATCGACTTTGTCGGAGCCGTTCTCAAGCAAGCGTACAAGTGTTTCACGCAGAGTTTCCATTGCTTGTCGATTACCAGTTACCGAGGGTGGCGTTGAAAATAAGGTCTATGAGCTGATCGGTAATCTCCTGACACAGCTGGTCCTGCACATCGGTCAGCATTTCGGAGCTGTCGAAGTCCTGATAGGCCGAGAAGGTTTGGTCGACATCGTTTTTCTCATTCTTGGTGTCGGTGTACTTCACCCTCACTGTTATGGTGAGTCGTGTCTTTGATGCGATGGCGTTTTCGGTTACGGCCTGCGGGCTGAGGCTGTAGCCGGTTATCTCGCCCTCCATCTCGAGGTCGCTTGCTCCGTCCACGACCTGAAGTCGGGTGTTGCGCGTTATGTAGTCGAGCAATTCGTTCTCAAACAGTTGCTGCAGCGGAGGATATACCAGGGCGGCTCGTATGGGGAACTGTGACACCCTTATCGTCTTGTAGACATTGTAGTCAAGTGCGGCTCCGTTGAACTTGTAGCTTATCGTGCAGCTCTGGAATGCGAGCATTACGGTGAGGCAAAGTACGGCTATTCCGGCCAGCCGGCTTTTATATCGTGACATGAAGTTGTTGCGCATCTTGCGGATATTGTATTGGTTTATGTTTTGAGTACTATTCGAGTCCGTATTCCTTGATTTTGCGATAGAGAGTGCGCTCCGATATGTTGAGCTCCTGTGCCGTTGCCTTGCGACGGCCTTCATTGCGTTCAAGCGCACGCTTAATCGTTTCGCGTTCGGTGTCCTCGAGCGTCATTCCCGAGTCGATGTTGTCGACATCGGCTTGCGGTGCGGGCTGCTCTTTAAAAAGGTAGTGTACCGGGGTATAACGCACCAGTGAACGTGGTGAGTTGTCGACCGTAACGGCTTCGTTGTAGGAGTGTCGTCCGTTTTGCATTTCAAGCGATTCGACAGTCGACCGCAATGAGTCGATTTCGTTGCGCATGCGGAATATCATGTTGAACAGCAGCTCGCGCTCCGAGGCATAGGAGTGTCCTCCTTCCTGCGATACGGCGGGTGTGAACACCGATGTGGCCGACGGCAGATAACCGTGAAGGTTTTCGGCGGTTATTTCATTGCCGGCTTCAAAAAGCGCTATCTGTTCTACTACATTCTTTAGTTGTCTTACGTTTCCGGGCCATCGGTAGTGCAGCAAAGCATGTGACGCGCTCTCCTCAAATGTCACGGCGGGTGTGCGATAACGTTCGGCAAAATCGGCTGCGAATTTTCGCGTGAGCAGCAGTATGTCACTGCCTCTTTCGCGTAGGGGAGGCACGGTTATGTGCACTGTTGAGAGTCGGTAATAGAGGTCCTCGCGGAATCGGCCTTTCTCGATGGCCTTCATCATGTCGACATTGGTTGCCGCCACGATGCGTATATTGGTTTTCTGTACGGTCGAAGAGCCCACTTTTATGAACTCGCCGCTTTCAAGCACTCGCAGCAGTCGGGCCTGTGTAGTCAATGGAAGTTCGGCGACCTCGTCAAGGAATATAGTGCCGCCGTCGGCCTCCTCAAAGTAGCCTTTGCGCGATGCCACGGCACCGGTAAACGCTCCCTTCTCATGGCCGAAAAGCTCGGAGTCGATAGTGCCTTCGGGTATCGCGCCGCAGTTTACGGCGATATACTTGGAGTGTTTGCGTGCTCCGTATTGGTGTATTATCTGCGGAAAGAACTCCTTGCCCGTGCCGCTTTCGCCCGTTATGAGCACCGACAGGTCGATTGGAGCCACGCGCAACGCACGCTGGACTGCTGCGGTGAGTGCCGGAGCGTTTCCAACGATTCCGAATCGGGCCTTGGCCTGCTGTACTTCAGCTGAAATGTCTACTAAGCTCATCGACGGTCGCGTAATTCGTAGGTTTTACTTTTCAGGAATGTTCCGAGAGCTTCCACCGATTCATGCTGTTTCTGCTCCTCGGGAGTTATGATGTCGCCCACCGATATGTGTATTGTAGTGTGACATTTGCGCCACACCTCGGCGGGAAGGCGCAGTGTGCGCAGTTGCCAGCTTATCATGCCGAGAATGTTGAACCACAGGCTGTTGTGGCCGTGGAAATATATAGGTATCACAGGCACGTTGAGTTGCTGGATGAGTCGTATGATCGAGGGTTGCCATTCGCGGTCTTCGATGCGCAGCTTGCCGTTGATTTTGCTTACGGCTCCGGCAGGGAAGAATCCGATGGGATTTCCGCGGCGTACCTGCATAATGGCTTCCTTGATGCCTTTCATCGACACGGCTTTCTTGGCCGGGTCGTCCGATGCAAGCGCGTCAACGGCTATGAAGTTGGGCCTCATTGCCGATATGTGGTTAAGCACCATGTTCACCATCACTTTAAACGAGGGGCGTATCGAGCCCATCATTGCTATGAGCGATATTCCGTCGAGAGCGCCAAACGGGTGGTTGCTTACGGTGATGAAGGCTCCTTCGGGAAGGTTGTCGAGTACTTCCTTTCCGTCGATGCGTAGATTTATGTCGAAATCCTTTAGAAGATTGCGGGCAAATTCGGGACCGGGCTTGTCGCAGTAGCGGTCATGTACATCGTTCACCTTGTCGACCGAGAGCCAATGAAGCACACGGTTCACGAGCTTTTCGTGACCGCGGGCCTGTGGAGCTATCTCCACGATGTCGTTATAATCGAGAACAGTGCGCTTGATGGGTGCGTTGACTGCTGAATTGTTGTTTGTGTCCATTACATCAATCTATGAACTACAAAGTTACTAAATATCGTTCACACAACAAATCGAGCGGTCATAAAAAAGAAAAAAGAGCCGTATCTCACGACAAGGCTCTAATAAATGTTGTAAAGTGTATACAGGGATGTGATTATGCTTAATACGGTTTGTTTTTGTGATTTGGTCAACTTTCACGCCACAAATATATAACATATTTTTTGTAAAAGCAATTTTATTTTGGATTCTTTATATAAAAAGTGTGAAAAATTTGGATTTTGCACACATGGAGTCAAATTTTTTTCACAAAAAATATATTTTTATGAAACATTTAGCAATAAATTTGTTACTATGTTAGTGTGAAATTTTTATTAAGGAAAAATGAAAAAGATTATTTTTTCGGTAGCAGTGGTTGCTACTATGGTTTTTGCCGCTTGTAGCGGAGAGAAGAAAGTTCAGGACGAAGCATCTTCAATGCAGTCAAAGATTGAGAATTGCACCAATCCCGACAGCTTGAAGGCCTACGCAGCTCAGGCTCAGGCTTACTATCAGAAGCTTGTTGCCGAGGGTAAGGTTGACGAGGCAAAGGCGTTCCTTGACAAGGTGGAGCCTACAATCAAGGAGAAGGTGCCCTCTCTGGCAGGTGCTTTTGAAACATTGAAGAGCGGCGTTGATGCACTTCCCGGCAAGGTTGACGATGCTGCATCGGCAGTTGGCGACAGCATAAGCGCAGCCGCCGATCAGGCTCAGCAGGCAGTTGCCGACAAGGCCGCTGAAACAAAGGCCGCAGCTGAATCTAAGGCTGATGAGGTTAAGGCAAAAGCCGCCGACAAGGCTGAGGAAATTAAGGGCAAGGCTGCCGACGCTGTTCAGCAGGGTGCCGATAAGCTTAAGGATGCGCTTGGCAAATAATTTCACCTCGGGATTAAACAATTAAGAAATTAAAATCGCGCAGCGTGCTGGCAATTCAGCAGGCTGCGCGTATTTTTTGCCGTGTGTAGTTACGGCTCTTATTAAAATTTATTGTCGAACCGGCTCTTAGTATTGTTCCGATGAGTTGGGGAAGTCGCCGGTCTTTACATCGTCGATGTAGCATGCCACCGCATCGTTGATGACGGTTGAAAGGTCGGCATAACGGCGAAGGAATCGCGGAGAGAAGCCCTTGTTGATTCCGAGCATGTCGTGCATTACGAGAACCTGACCGTCGGTGCCGCCTCCGGCTCCGATGCCTATGACGGGAATCGACACTTCCTGAGCTACGCGTGAGGCAAGTGCGGCGGGAATCTTTTCGAGCACGAGAGCGAAACATCCGATCTCCTCAAGCATTTTGGCATCTTCGATCAGCTTGTTGGCTTCGGCTTCTTCCTTGGCGCGCACAGCGTAGGTGCCGAATTTGTTGATTGACTGAGGTGTCAGTCCGAGGTGTCCCATTACGGGGATACCTGCGCATAACACACGCTCTATTGATTCGCGTATTTCGGAGCCTCCCTCCATCTTTACGGCTTCGGCATGGCTCTCCTTCATGATGCGTACTGCTGATGCGAGAGCTTCCTTGCTGTTGCCCTGATAGCTTCCGAAGGGAAGGTCTACTACTACAAGTGCGCGGCTTACTCCTTTTACTACCGACTTGGCGTGATAGATCATCTGGTCAAGAGTTATAGGCAGTGTCGTTATGTTGCCGGCCATTACATTTGATGCTGAATCTCCTACGAGTATTACATCCATTCCGGCCTCGTCGATCAATTTGGCCATTGAGTAGTCGTAGGCTGTGAGCATTGCGATTTTTTCACCGCGCTGCTTCATTTCGGTAAGGCGGTGGGTGGTTACCTTGCGCCTGTCTTCAGTGTATGTTGACATGATTATCTATTTGGGATGAAAAACCGCGCAAAGTTACCCTTTATATATATCACAAGCAAGCATATTTATTCAAAATTGGCTGTTTCGCTGTTTTTTACTTATTTTTTAGCTAAATATTAACGATAGAAGCGATTGTATATTTGCAATTTATGTGTAAATTTGCATTGTTAAAAATCACTATTATGGAAACATCACAGACTCAAGGCGGAATAATAGGGCGTATACGTCACCTGATGTATCTCAACCATCTTTCCCAGGCCGGGCTTGCCAAGCTTATCGGTATCGACGCATCCAATGTGTCAAAATATTTGAGCGGAAGGCTTCCGGTGAGTGACGCATTGATCAACAGGATAATCGTAAATCTCAACGTGTCGAAGTCGTGGCTTAAGGATGGTATGGGGTTGCCTTATGAAAAGACGTCGCCGGCTCACGATAACGATGCCGATGATGTCGAGCGACCTGTGAGTCAATCACAGGAGGGAATGCCGGTCTATAATATCGATGTGGCAGCGGGAACTACGGTTCTAAGCCGTGAGCTGACTCGCGAAAACATTATAGGATGCATCAATCTGCCCAACTTGAACCGTGACTGGTGTGTGGTTAAGGTGTCGGGCGAGTCGATGCAGCCTGTCATACGCAATGGCGGTTACCTTGCAATCGATCGCGAGAGCGACCCTTCATCGATATTGTGGGGACAGATATATGTAGTGGTTACCGATGATTTTCGTGTAGTGAAATATGTGCGCAAGCATCCCGACGATCCCGAAAAGGTGATATTGCGCAGTCGCAATGAGAACTTTGACGACATCGAGTTGCAGCGGAGCGAAATAGTGGCCCTGTATCCGGTGAAGTGCATTATAAATCTTGAAATGTGTATATGACATGGGCAAGAACAAGCTAAAGAAATTCAACGACATGGCCACGATGGATTGCGTGTTCCAATATCCGTTTGGTGTGCTTAAAGAGTCGGGATTCCCGATGAAGGGCAGCTGGAGGCGCGACTATTTTCATAATTACAACCCAATTGTGCTTGAATTGGGTTGCGGAAAGGGTGAGTACACGGTAGGACTTGCCGAAAGGTTTCCCGACCGCAATTTCATAGGCATCGATATAAAGGGCGCCCGCATGTGGACCGGCGCCTGTCAGGTGCGTGAACGCGGAATGAAGAATGCCGCGTTTCTGCGTACCAACATTGAGTTGCTACCCTACTTTTTCGCGCCCGATGAGGTTGACGAGATATGGATTACCTTCCCTGACCCGCAGATGAAGAAGGTGACAAAGCGTCTTACCGGAACCCGCTTTCTCGGACTTTACCGGCAGGTGATGAAGGATGGGGGCATGATAAACCTTAAGAGCGACAGCCCCTTCCTTTATACCTATACGCGATTGATGACGCAGCTCAACGGTTTTGAGGTGATTACCGATACCGACGACTTGTATCATGACGCTTCGGTGGGCGGTGACATACTCGGCATACGCACTTTCTATGAGCAGCAGTGGCTCGACCGCGGACTTACCATAAAGTATATAGCGTGGAAGCTTGACCGTGAAACTCCGTTGCAGGAGCCCGATGTGGAGATAGAGCACGACACCTATCGAAGTTTCTCGCGCGGTGAGCTTCAATGTCCCGAACTGTGCAACAATCCCGAAGTGCGCCCTAAGGGGTGTCAAAGTGAAAAATAAGATTCATAAAACAATAAAATAACATCATAGATATGGAAACATTATACCCTCGTCTTATTCTTGACGCGCTTACCAATGTGCGTTATCCGGGTAACGGCAAGAACATCGTCGAACTTGGAATGGTGGAGGACGACATTCGCATCGACGGTAACAAAGTGAGTTTTTCACTGATTTTCGACAAGTCGACCGATCCCTTTGTGAAGTCGCTCGTTAAGGCTGCCGAAACGGCTATCAATACCTACATCTCGCCTGAAGTTGAGATAAAGGGAAACATTGCGGTGAAATTCCGTCACACAGCTCCCGAACCGCGAGAGAATCCGCTTCCCGGTGTTAAAAACATCATAGGTGTGTCGTCGGGTAAAGGCGGAGTGGGCAAGTCGACTGTTGCGAGCAATCTGGCTGTGGCCTTGGCGCGCCTCGGCTACAAGGTGGGATTGCTTGACGCCGACATATTCGGTCCCTCGGTTCCCAAGATGTTTGGAGTCGAGGACGAGCCCATATATATGGAAACAGTCGATGGAAATGACCTCATAGTTCCAATCGAGAAGTACGGAGTGAAGGTGCTTTCAATCGGATTCCTTGTCGACCGTAACAGCCCCGTGCTTTGGCGCGGTGCAATGGCTTCGCGAGCATTGAATCAGCTCATAACTCAAGCCAACTGGGGCGAACTCGACTATTTCCTCATCGATATGCCTCCCGGAACGAGCGACATACATCTTACACTTGTGCAGACACTTGCCGTTACGGGTGTCGTGATTGTAAGTACGCCTCAGGAAGTGGCACTTGCCGATGCACGTAAGGGTATCGCCATGTTTACCGATGAAAAGGTCAATGTGCCGGTGCTTGGAATCGTGGAAAACATGGCATGGTTCACTCCTGCCGCTCACCCCGACGAGCGTTACTATCTCTTTGGCCGCGATGGAGCTGTCAAGCTTTCCGAAGAGCTTAAGGTGAAGCTTCTCGCGCAGATACCTATTGTTGGTACAATATGTGAAGGTGGTGACAGCGGTTCGCCCATCGCATTGAACGACAGCATAACCGGTGAGGCGTTCCTCGACCTCGGGCGTTCGGTTGTTGAAGCGGTTGAAGAGCGTAACTCCCAGCTGCCTCCGTCGGCAAAGGTTGTGACTCACTCTTAAGGATGAATCTGCTGACTTCCTATGACAGGACGCGGCCGAGAATTGCGGCCGTGGGGATGTTTGACGGAGTCCATGCCGGACACCGTCATCTCCTTGATGTGCTCTGTCAGGCGGGCGACGAGATGGGATTGTCGCCTACGGTGATTACGTTTCGCAATCATCCTCGCAAGGTGGTGAATCCCGGCTCACGTGTGGAGATGCTTTCGACGCTTGACGACCGGCTGGAGATGCTTTCCCATGCCGGGATAGCCGATTGTGTGGTGATGGACTTTGACGACGGGTTGCGCTCCATGTCGGCCCGCGACTTCATTGTCATGCTGCGCGACGGTTATTCGGTAAAGGCCATGGTGAAGGGTTTTAACAACCGCTTCGGACATGAGAGGAACCTTGACATGGATGACTACATCAGGATTGGCCGCGAGGAGGGTGTTGAGATAATATGCGCCGATGAATATCGTAGCGTGGCGACACCTTCGGTAAGTTCATCGACTGTAAGGAAGTTACTGCATGAGCATGAAGTAGCTAAGGTGGCCGAGCTGCTTGGCCGGCCTTACTCGATAAGGGGGCGTGTGATACACGGCAAGAAACTTGGTCGTCAATTGGGTTTCCCTACTGCTAATATAGAGCCGATAGGTGATTCCATATTGGTGCCGGGTAACGGAGTGTATGCCGCATTTGCCACCCTAAGTGACGGCAGTCGCCACAGGGCGATATTGAACATAGGTCACCGCCCTACGGTTGACGGATGCGATTCACCTGTGAACATTGAGGTACACATAATGGATTATGACGGCGATCTTTACGGAACGGAAATGCGCATTGAGTTTATGGCTTTTCTGCGCAAGGAGATGCGCTTTTCAGGACTTGACGAATTGAAAGCGCAACTTGCGCGTGATGTCGAGGCTGCCAATGCCCTGTTGCTATAGCGCAGATTGCCGCCGTCACATAACGATAATAAACGAGGAAGTCACCCTTCGCTTAAATGCGAGAGTGACTTCCTTTGATTTTGATGTCATGGTTAGAATTTCACTTCAAATCCGGCCATTACGGTTGCGCCGGGCATGGGGAAACCTTCGTTTATTTCATAGTGCTTGTTGGTGAGGTTGTCGCCTTTTACGAATATCTTGGCATCGCATATTCCGGCAATGTCGACATTATAGGCTGCACGTAGATTAAGCAGAGTGTAATCGTTTTTGGTGCCTGAGGTGACATTGGTGTACAGCCCCCATATCGACTGTACTTCGGCGGTGAACTCAAATTGCCCCGGATTGTAGTTGACCTCCGCGTTGAACTTGTTGCGGGGAGCGGCCAGCAGGGGTTTTGATGTATGCAGATAACTGTAGTTGGCGTTGGCGTTCCATTGACGGTTGATTATATATGTAGCGTCAAATTCCACGCCTTTGTTGATGAACGATCCGGTGTTGCCGTTGAGCGGACGGCCGTCGACCATCGATGTTTGTATCATGTCTTTTCCATCGATGAAGAATAGCGACAGCCCCATGTCGAGATGTCCGTCAAGCAGTCGCTGGCGTATTTCGACATCGTAGTTATACATGTATTCGGGGTTGAGGTTGGGATTGGCCGGACGGTAGAGGTAGAGCTCGCGAAGGTTTGGAGCCCTATATCCTTTGCTGAACGAGAACTTCACGGTGTTGTTGAGCACGGGATGCAATATGAATCCGGCCTGAGGTACCCATTCGTTACCGAATTGAGTGTTATGCTCGAGTCGTACTCCGGCGTTTACCGACATCATTTCACACAGTTGCTGCTGGAGCATCAGGTAGCCTGCTACTTCGGTTTCCTTGCGGTCGATTATCTCTTCCCGGCCTCCTTCATCAAGGTCGTTCCAGGCGTGGCCTCCGTATTGCTTGTAGTCAAATCCGAGGCTTAGGTCGCTGCCGGTCCACGGGTTCAATGTTTCGTAAGCGGTAAATCCGCGGTTGAAGTCGGATAGTCGGAAAATGTAGTCCGACGGTTCGGCATCGGGAGCATATCCGTCATCGACCCAATGTTGTCCCCAGCTGTAGTACATCTGAACACCGCCTCTCAACCGGTCATACACATTGTTGGCATATAACGCGGCTGTGCCACGGAAGAAGTGAGTCCACATCGACAGCAGCGGTTCGTTGGTTGCACCCGGATTTCGGGCTAAACTTTGCGTGAGGTTGATGTTGGCTCCTGCGTTCCAGTTCTTGGATGCATTGTAGCGTATCTGGGCCACCTCGTTGGCAAGCCAGAAGTTGCTTCCGGGGCGATTGTTTTTGGAGCGGTCGTATTGAGCTCCGGCTGTAGCCTGGAATTTATTGTGACGGTAACCGAGGCTTATGCCGTAACGTTGTGTTGCGTGAGTGCCCCACATCATGCGGGCTCTTCCTTGAAATCCGTTTCGATCCTGGTCGCGGGTTATGATGTTGACCGAGCCGCCCATTGCATTTGAGCCGTAGAGCAGCGATGACGGGCCGCGCACCACCTCCAGATGGTCAACTTCGGTGGTTGTGTATGTGTCGGCGAGCGAGTGTCCGTATATTCCCGCCCAGTTGGGTAGGCCGTTGATCATAAACAGCACTTTGTTGCCTTGTCCCACACCGCGTATGTTGATTGTTCCGGCCGAGCCGCCTGAAACTCCGTATCCGGCCATGCCTCGCTCGGTGACGAAGAGTCCGGGCACTTTGTTGACAAGCACCGGAAGCAGGGATGTTTCGGTGCTTCGGTTTATCTGTTCGGCTGTTATGCGCATTGAGTTCAGGGGAATAAGCTCGATATTTGTTTTGCCGGGCTGTATGAATTGGACTTCATGCAGCGGTATTGTGTCATTTAACGAGCCGGCAAATGTGACAAGGCTTGAGGCCGAAAGCACAATCGACAATAATTGATTTCTCATTGATTTGGGATTTGGGTAAATATTTAGGGTTCGTTGTTTTAACAATGAACAATTAAAATTATAAAATTGTTTTAAAGTTAGTAAAATTATATAGCATATCACTATGAGCTGTCAGAATAATGTTGATTTTTTTGATTCCGTAGCCGAGTTATGGGATGAGATAAACACATATAATGTCGAAGCTATAAACCACATCATCGACAAGGCCGGTATCGGGCCTGATGATGTTGTGCTTGACTGTGGAACCGGAACGGGAGTGCTTATCCCCTATGTTGTGGAAAAAATTACCGAAAACGGATGGGTCGATGCCTATGACATGTCGACCGAGATGCTTAAGGTGGCTCACCGTAAATTCTCGTCGACCGAAAAGGCAAGGTTTATTTTGGGAAATATAGAGCGCGACAGGTTGTTTGGTGCCTACGATCGAATAATGATGTTCTGCATGCTTCCGCATCTTGACGATCCTGTGGCTACGGTGGCTCGACTCTATGAAGGAAATCTGATGCCCGGCGGACGCATCGTGATTGCATTTCCTTCGAGCAAGGAGGAGATTAATTCCATTCACCATGAGCGACAGCATAACCATGTTCACAGTCATTTCCTTGTGTCGGCCGATGAGCTTGCCGATGACCTGAGGCATGCCGGGTTGAATGTCGATTATGTAGAGGATAACGACAGCTGCTACATAGTGCGGGTTGCCAAGCCTCAGTAGCTTGTAACGGCTATTTTTGCCTAAGAGGTAGATTTTAGCTACCTTTGCGGGCAAGATGAAAAAGAAGACCATTTGGGACTTGCACCGCATCTCCCCCGAAGAATTCAAAGCTTCCGAAAAGCTTCCGCTTGTAATGGTGCTCGACAATGTGAGGAGTCTTACCAATGTGGGCGCGATATTGCGCACCTGCGACGCCTTCAAGGTTGAGCGGGTACTGCTGTGCGGTGTCACGGGCTGTCCTCCTTCGCCCGAGATTCACAAGACCGCCCTTGGTGCCGAGGATTCGGTCGATTGGCAATACTGTAAGGACACTCTTGAGGCTGTGAAGGAATTGCAGGCCGAGGGCTACACACTGTGTGTGCTCGAACAGGTCGAGGGTAGCGTGTCGCTTGAGAAGATGACGGTCGAGCCCGGTCGCCGATATGCTATTGTTGCCGGCAACGAGGTCAAGGGTGTGGAACAATCGGTTGTGGATGCCGCCGATGTGTGCATCGAAATTCCCCAGTTTGGCACAAAGCACTCGCTCAATGTATCGGTAAGCGCGGCTGTGGCCATGTGGCACTTCTTTGAGGCTTCGCTCCGTTAATAGTGGAACGAAGAACCTCCCAAGAACTCACGCAGAAGCGATGTCGACGGTATAAGCCTGTCGGTGATGGGCGTGAAGTAGCTGAGCAATTTCCTCAAGCGGTAGGCTTCGGCATACTCTCTGATGTCACGTGGAACACCGTTGAGAATGTCGTCGGCAAACTCTTTCATTACGCCGAGCTCAAATATTAGCGAGGAGTTGAACATAGCATCGGCGTTTTCCTGAAACGGGAATATCCACTTTTCTTCGCCGCGACGCACGCTTGGCCATCGCTTTATGGTGTCGGTGGCACTAACACCACGGTATTTGTAATCACGTATTATTCTGCGCAGCAGTCGGTTGTCGGTTGTAGGCACCCAGTTGTGGTCGTCGATCGACAGTGTGGTCAGTGCCGACACATAGATGAGGTATTTCATCTTGGCGTCGATGTGGGCCGTGAGTTCGGGGTTAAGGCCGTGGATACCTTCGATTAGCAGCACTGAATTGCTGTTAAGTTTCAGCTTTTTCCCTTTGTACACACGATGTCCAAGCTCAAAGTTATAGGTGGGCAGATTCACTTCTTCGCCGGCAATAAGAGCGTTGAGGTCGCGGTTGAATGTTTCGAGGTCGAGGGCATACAGTGATTCGTAGTCATAGTCGCCGTCAATGTCACGCGGTGTAACCTCGCGGTTGACAAAGTAGTCGTCGAGCGATATCATTTTAGGCTCAAGGAGGTTGGTCATAAGTTGTATGGCAAGCCTCTTGGTGAATGTGGTCTTTCCCGATGATGACGGTCCAGCGATGAGTACGATCCTTGCGCCTCCTTCGGCGTAACGGCGTGAAATGTCATCGGATATTCGTCCTATTTTTTTGTCATGCAGTGCTTCGGCTACATTTATCAGCATGGCCGACTCCTTGCTGGCCACAGCTTCGTTTAGTTCACCCACGTTGTCGACCCCGATCACTCGGTTGAAGGCCAGGTAGTCGGTGAATGCGTGATACATCTTCTCCTGTACTATTGGTGACGCGGCCATTGACGGGTTGCTGCTGTCGGCTCCAAGTAGCAGGAATCCCTCCTTATACAATTGGAGGTCAAATATGTTGAGCATGCCGGTCGACGGCGCGAGATTGCCATAGTAGCTGTCGCACACGTTGTCGAGGCGATAATATACGGTATATAATTCATGGATGGAGCGTAGCAGCTTAACCTTGTCGTCAAGCCCTTGCTTCTCGAATATCTTTATAACATCGGATGTAAGACGCTCCTTGCGCTCAAATTTTATATCACGCTTTACGAGTTCGGTCATCCGGGCCTTTAGTCGCGTGACTACATCCTCGTTTACGGTTATGTCACCTGTAAGCCTGCAGTAGTAACCGCGCGATATGGAATGCTCGATTATGAGCCTGACGCCCGGAAACAGGTCGACTACCGACTTGTAAAGCATCATGCACAGCGAGCGCACGTAGACACGATGTCCCGAAGGGCTTTGGCGGGTGAGGAATTCGACTTGCTTGGGAGCGAACAACGGAAACTGCAGGTCCTCGGTCTTGTTGTTGACATGAGCGCATATCGGACGCTCGGGAATGCGGTCGGCGATGGTGTTGTATATGTCCATAAGCGTGTCGCCGCCCTTGAACGGAATATACTCTTCTATATTCTTACAATAAACTTTCAGTTGGTCGCTCATAATTTAATAGTCGAAAATGAATTATACTTTTGTAAAGATACAAAAGTTAGGGCAAATAAGTTTCCGACAACAGTTAAAAAAATCCAAGACGATTATTTATTGTATTTGTCACTTTTTTTGATTACCTTTGCCGCCCATTACAAATCAAAAACACTTTTAACGTTATGACTAAAAGTAAGATATACACTCGTACGGGCGATCTCGGAGTGACTTCGCTCGTTGGCGGACAAAAAGTGAAGAAAACCGACATACGCATCGAGGCTTACGGTTCGGTTGATGAACTCAATGCCAACCTCGGCGTATTGATTGCAATCCCCAATCTTCAGTCTGAATATGTCGACCTGCTCCGTTTTGTTCAGAACAAGCTATTCAACATAGGCGCATATCTTGCGACTCCAAATGTCGATAATGCCATAACCCACTGCAACGGATTGACCTATGAGGACATCGAGCGTATCGAAAACTCAATCGATGTTATGGATGCGCAGTTGCCCCCGTTGACATCGTTTGTATTGCCCGGAGGAACACATCGCTCGGCAGTCGCTCACGTGTGCCGCACAATGTGCCGTCGCTGCGAGCGTCGCATAGTTGCCCTTTCCAACACTACCTATGTCGATCCCAATGTATTGAAATTTGTGAATCGATTAAGCGACTTCCTGTTTGTGTTTGCACGTTTTAACAATGTCGCCAATCAATTTGATGAAATATTTTGGGATAAGAATTGTTAGTTGATCAATAGACAGACTAATTCTACCTTTCTAATAACTATAAAATTAAATAGGCCTATGTATTGGACATTGGAACTTGCATCAAAGCTCGAAGATGCACCTTGGCCCGCAACCAAGGAAGAACTTATTGACTATGCAATGCGTTCGGGAGCGCCGCTTGAAGTAATCGAAAATCTTCAGGAAATGGAAGATGAAGGCGAAACCTACGAATGCATCGAAGATATCTGGCCCGACTACCCCAGCAAAGAGGACTTCTTCTTCAACGAGGAAGAATATTGATCGGAAATTTGACGCAAACAACTTATAATCAATGGCCAAGCAAAATGCAATTTGTTTGGCCATTGTTATTTCCATTAGATTTTATGCCGTCAGACACCGAAATTTGTCTGCCCAAAAGAGGGAGAGTATTTTCGAGGGTATATGCGTTTTGACATTATTTGTGCGATATGTATCTGTGTCTTAAATAATTAACGCGTAACTTATCGTAAATTGCGATAAATTGCGATAAATTGATATGAATGTTCTATTTGATTTTGCCTATAAGTTGTTCAAAATTAGCAGAGCGTATATAACCTTTTGTCCTACCGTTCAAACTGATTTCACTCAAGTAGCCTTTTTCGGTCAGTTTTCTTAAGTCTGATTTTGCTGTGTTGGGAGTTACTCCAAATTTGCCAACAATATCGGTCGAGACAAGTACGATGTCCGAATTCTCAATACATAAACTCAAGATTTGAGATTGGCGTTTTGTAATATTGCCAAGATGCAAAAGTTTCTCGGCTTTCTTTTTCTCATTATTCTTCCGTTTGATGTATCGGCTCAATGCGTCAAATGATTTTAGGAGCACATCCAGATTGTATTGTATGAAATATCCTATATCATTACCGTCTGCTTCAGAATAAAGAAATGCTTTTTCATAAGATTTTTTAGAGCCTTTTATGATACGTGAAATAGACAGATACTGCACAAGCCAATAGTTTGACTTCATCATATACCAATAGAACAGAGCTCTTGCGGTGCGACCATTGCCATCAGCAAAAGGATGGTAATAACCAACAAGAAAATGTATTGTTATAGCCCTGATTATCGGATGAACGAAAATTCCGGTATTCTCATCATTGAAAAAAGTACATAAACAATCCAAGAATTCATTCAGACACTCTGCCGATGGTGGAGTGTGCACGATTTCTCCAGTTATGCCGTTGCCAACTACAATATTTTCATCATCTCGCCTTAGACGACCGGCGGCATCTGGAACATCAAGTGCATTTTCTGTCATCATGCCGTGTATCTGCATTATTAATGCCGGAGTCAACTTTTCTTTAGCATGATCGCGAATGAAATTGATTGTATTGTAGTTGTTGAGAATCATGCGCTGACTCTTATCTTTGGGAGATACTTTTTTCCGAAGCATCTCTTTTGCAGCTTCACGCGTTGTGGAGGCGCCCTCCATCTGGCTTGAGGCAATGGCCTCCTCCATTATAGAACTGATAAGATACAGTTCCTGGGTAGTTTTGTCGTCAGGGAATATTCTGGAAGCACCCCATGAGCCTCCAAAATTCATGTCAAACTCGTGACATAACCTCTGCATTGTATTTGTCAGAGAGAAATGTATGTTATTCTGAGGCCAAATTTTGACATCCGTTAGATTTCTCACTGATTTGACCTTGCTCCATAATTCAATGCCCGTCATGCCTGAAGGCATACGATATTTGACATCACTCCAATAAAGATAGCGACTGTTGATTGAGGAAATAAGATTCTTCAATTCTTCATTATCCAATGAAGTGTCTATGTCCTGCGTAATAAATGGAGCTTGTTCAATCATATATGTTTATTTAGAATACAAATATAGCAATTTGTCGTAATTTATCCAAATTTGCGATAAATAATAATCTATAGCATTGTGTTTCCGCATATTAACTTAATTATATTTGCCGATTGAAGTGCTTGTCTCTTTTTGTTTTACCGTTTGTTTGTCCATGCCGAATTTGTTTGTCCACTTTACACTACTTATTTTGTATTACACTTATAATCAGTATGTGTATAACTTTTCAAAGAGGAGGAATATTGATATAAAATCAACTCGATTTTAAGATATAAACAGCTTAAATACAAGCGATTGGCAAGCGAATAGATAAACTTGTCAATCGCTTTTTGTATACTTTTATTGCAAACGTCCAACCTCGTAGCTTCGCTTCCCGCTGCATTATGAAAGTTTACAAGATGATGAAACTCATTTAATCCAAACGAGATATGATTGGCAAAAAAAGGAATTATTGTAATTCTAAAACTATTCCAAACTATTCCAATTTTGAAAAATTGGAATAGTTTGGACTGGAATATCCGGCAATCTTAGTCATCAATAATGCCTGAATAATAAATTCATAGAATTAATAGCATTCCATCGCCTTTTATGACAAAATAGATTTGTTATATTATATAAATCGATAATGCAACTGATTGATAGATAGGTTCTCAAACATCATTAAATAAAGAGAAGTATTGATATAAAATCGTCAGGCTTTTAATGCGTAGGAGGTAGTGTCAAAATGAACTGCCTCTATTTTTTTTGTGTGATTGTATTGCAATAAATTCATTTGCAGGGCTTATATTTGCATATTATGATGAACGATAAATTCCCTTCGATGCCTTCGGATGAAGATGTGAATTCCGATGGATATGTCTTTAAGGATGTATTTGAAGTGTTCAACTATATAAAGTCCAAGGGCTGGGACATTGGATGGTATGCGGCACCTCATTTTGAAGTAATGACATTGTATGATAACCATGTCGTGGCATCGCCCACTCCATTTCAGCCGTTATATAGAGGGCAAAGCTCTTATTATGAGCGTTGTCTGCCATCGCTTTATCGCAGGAAATGGAGCGATTCGCAGAAGTTGGAACGGCTTGTGCAGATAGAAGATTTCAAGACTATCCTTAATGACAATCCTGAAATAAAGGATGAGATTGAGGGCGGTTTGGCTGTCAATTATATCGGACTTGCCCAACATTACGGCATAGAAACCAATGTGATTGACTTGACCAACAGTTTTGGCGTAGCTGCATTTTTTGCTACTTCCGATTATGATAGCCTTACACAAACCTATCGGCCGGTTATGGAGATTGTGAGAAAAGGCGTTATATATTTTATGCCGACGGGTATTTTTAATTTCGGGCCAAATCAGGATAACCAAGTGTGGCCCATAGGCATGGAAGCTGATATATCGGCCCCCGGTATGAATATGACACCGTTTGATACGATGATTGATTTGCTATCTTAGGATTTTGTGAAATCCTACTGACAAAAAGATTTTCTTTTCGCTGCAGGAATCATCGACTGCAGGAAAAGAAAATCTTTAGTAGTTGTGAAGCTCCGCTCGACTGTCGGTCGATTGCTCGATTATATCTCTTTGAAATGCGAGCGGTCGAATCCGCATATCGGACATACGAAATCGTCAGGAAGATTAGTTTCCGATTCTACCTCATAGCCGCATATGTCACATTTGAATCTGCGCACATCTTTCTTGGTCACTGTAGTCGACTCCTGTTCGCTACGGTAGGTGGGGGCGTTTTTGGGCGCGCTTCCTTTTATCACTTTGTGGTAATACTCGTATGTCATGGGTGCGCCGCTTCCATCTTGCGTATCCTTCAGTTTGCTTATGACAATGACATGCGTTCCGCAGTCTATGAAATCAGTGGCATCCAGAACAAGACGGCCGCAGAAGTTGCCTTTGACAGCCGGAGCACCGTCAAGGTCAACATATCCGAAGTCGGCATATTTGTCGGCATCACGCGATGACCTGAATCCGAAGGAGCTGATTATCATAGGATCAGTATCTTCTGATATGATTGATATGCAGAATTTTGGATTCTTCTTTATACAGTCAAGGGTGTAATTCTTTTTGTTTAGACAAATTGCCAGCGTAGGATTTTCACTTGTAACTTGAAAACAGGTGTTGACAATGCAACCGGCGGGCTTGTCGTCGGAATAGCATCCGACAACATATAGTCCGTAAGTTATGTTATATAGAGCATTGCTGTCCATCGCTTCCGGCATTAATAGTTTTTTGCCTCTATTTCAAAGAAGCTGCGCTTGTGATGGCATACGGGGCAGAGTTCAGGGGCTTTCTTGCCGATGTGTATGTGTCCGCAATTACGGCAAATCCATACAGTGTCGCCCTCGCGTGAAAACACGATGCCTTCTTCAATGTTCTGCAACAAACGACGGTAGCGTTCCTCGTGGTGCTTTTCTATCGCGGCGACAGCGCGGAAGCGATAAGCTATTTCCGGGAATCCTTCGGCTTCAGCCTCCTCAGCCATCTTTGAATACATCTCGGTCCATTCATAGTTTTCTCCTTGCGCTGCAGCTTGCAGATTGTCCATCGTGTCCGAGATTTCGCCTCCGTTCAGCAGTTTGAACCATAGTTTAGCATGCTCTTTTTCGTTGTTTGCAGTTTCCTCGAAGATTGCTGCAATCTGCTCGTAACCGTCCTTGCGTGCTTTTGATGCAAAATACGAATACTTGTTGCGTGCCATTGATTCACCGGCAAATGCTTCCTGAAGGTTACGCTCGGTCTTTGTTCCTTTTAAATCTTTCATTTTCTTGATTATTATTTGGTTATTAAACTGTTTATATTTGTTTTTTGCTGCATTCCGGGCATACGCCTTTAAAATATACATTTATGTTATCACACAAAAAATCGGCAGGGACTGTCAATATCGACATATCAAGTGGAATGTCAAAAATTTTTTTGCAGGTGCGACATATAAAATGTGCGTGCGGCGTATTTAGTGTTGAATCGTACCTGGTGGATCCGGATGATATGTTGATATCGTTTATAAGGCCATTCTCAGCGAGCAATTTTACGCTATTGAATACCGTTGTGCGTGATAGTGTTGGATTATTCTGATGCATGAAGGAATATATTTCATCGGCAGTAGGATGACTATCGCATGAGGATATAAATTCTAAAATCTCAAGCCTCTGCATAGACGGTCTTATGCCCGCGTCAGTGAGCTTTTTGAGAAGAGTGGTTTTGTCATCATAACTTTTCATCTGGAATCAAAACAATTCTATATATAGTACAAAGTTGCATTTAATTTAATACACTACCAAGCTATTTAACACTTATTGATTAAAATATTGTTTTAATAGGTTTTAAAACAGCAATTTTGACAAAAATCTAACACAACACTATTAACGGCCGATATTCGTTTATATAGCTGATCTTTTATGACTTTTGGGCAATTCGTTTTGCAATAAATAGTCACATAACTATCGCATATACTGCTCTCCCACGCTTGCTCATCCAATAACCTACTTATTGATTTGCCTCGTTTCATAGGATATATTCAAATGAAAAAGGGAAGCGAAAGAGGGTTAAAACTCTTTCGCTTCCCTTTTTTGTTATATAATTCACTCCATTATGACGACTATGTGATTTGTAACATGTGCTGCTAAATGGATTGTATCATGCGAGTTTTATCAGCTCGGGGATATAGCCTCTCACTTTTCGCGGATTCTCTTCCCCCGGCAGCGTCACATCGGCATCGCGGTCTGAAAATATCATTGCCACGCGATTGCCTGTTTCGTCGTCCGTTTTAATGACTACAAGAATCTCGGCATCATCTTTTCGATATCGGTCAAATTCGTTTCGACCTCTCCACATGGCCGGATTGTCACGCCTGAATGTCATCGCGTCACACACGTAGTTAAGCAGTCGGCGTTCGCGGTCGTCATCGGCCTTAAGATGCCCCGATGTGCGTGAGGCGTTGTCCGATTGACTTCCCTCGCAGTCACGCGAAAGGTCGGCAAATTCGTCACCGTAATATAGCGTTATCGGCCCGTTGTATCCTGCAAGGATGGCAAATCGGGTCATTAGATTTATCTCATTATTGTCGTCATAGAAGCTGTCGGCCACTCTCACTCCGTCATGGTTGGTCAGAAACAGGTTGGGCAACACATCGTCGGGAGCATAACCTCGATCGGCAGACGATGAGTACACTCTCATTATGTCGTCCCATCCGTTGTCAAGGCCGCCGTAGTCGTCACCGTTCATCGAACCGCTGATAAGCTGTTTGCCGTCGAAGTCAAATGCGCTTTTTAAGCCTCCATCGCGGAATATTCTTGAACTGATGCTTCCTGCATCGCTCCAGTCCTCACCTACCATGTATCCGAGAATGCCCCATTCTTTGCCTTCGTTACGGCGTTTGTCGCAAATTTCCCTCACGGCTTGGGATATTTCGCACCAGTAGTTATGGCCGTTCTGGCACAGCTGATAGGCCTGGTCAAATCGCCAGCCGTCGATGTCAAACTTGTCGATCCAATAGGTGGCAACCTCCTTGAAGTAATCGAGTGATTCGGGATACTTTACATTTCCCGTGCCTCCGTCTTCTCTTCTGTCGCTGAGCGAGGGTGTCGAGTCTATCTGAAAACCCGATGGCGAGGGTTCATTCACGCCTCCATGATGACCGAATACTCCGTCGAGAAACACGTATATGCCGCGTTCATGGGCTTTCTCAACAAGCTCCCTTAAGTCATCCTCGGTGCCGAAGTGCGGGTCAATCTTGAAATAATTGTTGGCAAAGTAGCCTGTGGCTTGAAGCTTTTCACCACCGTCGGCCTCCGAACTGTCGAATATCGGCGTTAACCATATAGCATTGGCGCCTATGCGTACGATATGGTCAAGTGCCTGAATTACTCCCTGCAGATTACCGTCTTTACGTTCCCCAGCCGGCCCCCAAAGGCTGTCATAGCCTTCAGCACCCCCTTCTCCATGGAGGAAAGAGCCGACCATAATCTGATAGATTGTTAGCGACCTCCAGTCGCTGCTCGGTTTGTTGTGTTTCGTTTCCATAAGAATTTGTAAGTGAAATAGGTGTGTGAAAATCATTATCAACAAATAACTTCCATCACGTTGCGATTGTTCATCGCAATACCTGATGACGCAACATATTTCAATTTTACGATTACCTTTCCCTTTAAGCTAACAAGTTGTTAATCAACTACTATTTGCTAAAGGTTGTCATATTCAGTTATCGGCCCAGGCTCAAGCCAAATGTTGTCAATATTCTTATTCGGTCAGCCTTATTTTGCGGGCGCTGCATAAATTAAGTAAGGGAATGCCGTCACGGCATCCCCTTACCTGATAATAAACCAATCATTATCACATTTCTTGCAATGGAAAAAGTAATTTTGCTATGTACTATTATAACATAGCATTAAAAATTTGGTTCAGGACAAGAATTATTTTTTACAGTGACAATCCTATTTTCAGCGGCTCGTTGCGCGTAAGCGTCACCGTAAGAGTGAAGTATTTGTCGGCTGATTCAGTTATCGTGCGAACTCGTCCGTTTTCGGTAACTGATTTTATATTTGAACTCTTGATTCCCGGCAGAACCAGCGTGATTGTCTTTTCGGCTGGCATTCCCGGATAATCGCCCGACATATCGATGTCGACGGTTATCGATGACTTCGATGCCGCCCCGCGGAATGTAATCAGGGCATACTCTCCGTTGTCAAGTGACGATGTTGACTTGCGGTCGTCCTCAAACATCACGTAGTCGCTCGTCACATTGCCTCGCGGATAGTAAAGCACCGTGTATCGCGATGCGTCGTAGTCGCCCGTGTTGTCCATCTCGTAATCGGCCTGAGGGATGAAAGCTCCTGCGCGAATGAGCATCGGCAATACGTTGAGGGGCGCGTCGTAACTTATTTTCGATGGCCCGTGATAGGTGACATCGGGGTTGTTGTAGTCGATCCATGTGCCGTCGGGCACTACGATGTCGCGCTTGCGGGCGCCTTGTTGCAGCACGGGTGCCACAAGCACCTCGGAGCCCCACATGTATTCATCGGTTATCGAATCGTAGGGTGTGGCTCCGTGTGCGTCGAAGTTGAGAGGACGCACCATCGGATATCCCTGCGAAGCGTTTTCGTAGGCAAGCGTATAGTTGTAAGGCAACCAACGGTAACGAGTTTTTACCAAGTCGAGCAGCTCATCGGCATATTCGGGATAGTGGTAAGGCTCGGCAAATTCCTGGGCGTGGGTGCGGAGAATGGGGGAGAATGTTCCGAGCTGGAGCCAGCGCACATATAGTTCGGGATCAATGGGATTCTCCTTGTCGATTGCGAATCCACCCACATCATGTGACATGTATGCCAATCCGCTAAGGCCCGAATTGAGCATTATCTTTATTTGAGGCTGCAGGCCTGCCCATGAGCGTGACACATCGGTCGACCATGGGAATACGCTGTAACGCTGCAGGCCGGTAGTTCCGCCTCGCATGAGCGTCATCAGTCGGGTGTCGGGATATTCGTCCTTATATATGTCATATATGATTGAGCTCCACACATTGCCGTAGACATTGTGGTATTGACGCGCCTTCTCTCCGTTGGCGTGTACTATGGTTTCGGGATGCACTTCGGGCTCGCCGAGGTCGCCCCACCATCCGCCTACACCTTCATCGGTGAGTGTGCGGTAACGCTCGCGCAACCAGCGGCGTGTGTCGGGATTGGCCACATCAAACATTCCTGCCTCGCCCACCCAGGTGGTGACATCGTTTATTTTGCCTTGTGCGTCATGAGTGAGCATGCCTTTTTCGGCAAGCTGATTGTAGTTGTCGATTGCGCCTATCTTGTTGATATAGGGCTGCGATATGAGCACCGTGTTGACCCCTTGAGCTTTGAGATCAGCGAGCATCTTGCGATGATCGGGCCACTGCTTCTTGTTCCATTCGAGCCGTCCCATGTCGGTTTCCTTTCCGTACCAGTAGAGGTCGAGCACCACGCCGTCAACAGGGTATCCGGCATTCTTGAGCGTGTCGATCACTCCGCGGGTTTCCGATTCGTTGTGGTATCCGTATTTCGATGTTATGTATCCGAGCGACCAGAAAGGAGGCAGCTCCTGTCGGCCTGTAAGTCGGGTGTATTCACGAGTAACCGAAGCAAGATTGTCGGCTCCGTATATGAAATAGTATGATACCGGGGCGTCGGCCTCGGTGGTATATGTGATAGGGTCGCTCATTACCAGTTCCGCTGCGGCGTAGTCGTCAAGGAGCACGCCGTAGCCTTGGTTGCTTACAAACAGCGGGATGCATATATTCATCTGGTTTATGCGCGGATCGCCCTCGCCGTAACCGTAGTTCTGACGGTTATACATCACCAGTGTGTCGCCTTCCACATTGAAGCTGTGACCGCGTTCTCCGGCTCCGTAGAATGAGCCGCCTTTGGCCGGCACGAGTGACATTGATTTGCGTCCGTCCGATGTTTTTGTCCTCACTCCCGAGTCATAGAGCAGTCGCTCTTTTCCTCCGGTGAACGATGTTGCGCCGCTCGCAGTGTTGAGCGACACTTCAAGACCCGAAGGCAGCGTCATCACGATTTTGGAGCCGTTTTTTACGATTTTACCGTTGAATTTTTCAGCCTTCATGGAGGCAGCCTGAGTGTGGCTTGGCTTCACGCCGCGGGGAGCATTGGTTACTCTTATGATATTGTCGCTTAAGGCACGCACTACCACGCAGTTGCCGTCGGGAGTGACTGTGGTCATGGTACCTGTAGGTGCGGCATTGAGCCATACGGCGACGGTGCCGAAAATACCCATCACCGCCGTTCTGATTAGATTCAGTCGTTTTAGCATGTTGATTGTAAACTAATTCTTAAAAATAGAGACGATGCAAATATACTGCTTTTTAACAAAATCAACAAATCAACGGCAATGGATTACAGTATATTACGATAACAGTCCCGCCCCGCTTAAAATGTGTTAACGACTTTAGAACAGGGTGAGCTGCTGGGGGTCGAGGAGGCGGAAGGTCATGCGGTGGTAGGGCGTGGGACCGTATTCGGCTATTGCTGCGCGGTGGGCGCGGGTGGGATAGCCCTTGTTAACATTCCATCCGTATTGCGGATATTGCTCATGCAGGTTTCTCATGTACTCGTCACGGTGGGTCTTGGCGAGAATTGACGCTGCCGCTATGTTGCCAAAGCGTCCGTCGCCCTTGACAAAAGTTTGAAAAGGGATGTCGCCATAGGCCGAGAATCGATTCCCGTCGACTATTATTGCACCGGGTTTTATGCTCAATGCATCTATGGCGCGATGCATTGCCAGTATCGATGCCCTGAGTATATTTATGTGGTCGATCTCTTCAGGAGTTACTATGCCCACTGCCCAGGCAACGGCCTCGGCCTCGATTATGGGGCGCAGTTTCTCGCGCCTTGCTTCGGTAAGCTGTTTTGAGTCGTTAAGCAGCGGATGGTGGAAGTCGTCGGGGAGTATCACTGCGGCGGCATACACCGATCCCGCAAGGCATCCTCGTCCCGCTTCGTCGCAGCCGGCTTCGTTGCGCCCGGCTATATAGCATGTGGGAAGCATTTCACTCAACATATCCGTAACCGAATCCCGGGCGGTCGACCAGCTGTTCGGCGTAGCTGCCGAGCTTCTTGCGCAGTCGGGCTATGTTTATGTCTATAGTGCGTCGGCTCACCGGCATTTCACCCGGCCATATCGTGTCTATGATCTCGTTGTGGCTGAAAAGGCGGTTGCGGTTGTTGACAAAGAGTGTCAGCAGATAGAATTCGTTGTTGGTGAGGTCAATCAGCTTGTCGCCGATGTACACGGTCATGTCGTCGATGTTGATTCTCATGTCACGGCAGGTAAGCACTTTTGCCGGCGGGGTGGGGGGGCTCATGCGGTGGCGGCGCAGCACTGCGTTAACACGGGCTATCATCTCCTTCATCGAGAAGGGTTTCAGGATATAGTCGTCGGCGCCCGAGTTAAGGCCGTTGATGATGTCATTTTCGCCATCGCAGGCCGTACAGAATATCAGTGGAATCGATGTGGTGCTCTTTGTCTGCTTGTGGTGATGCGCAAAATGCATGCCCATCATGTCGTTCATCATCACATCGATTATAAACAGATTATAGTTGGGGAGATCGGCCTGATAAGCCTCATCGACATTGCGGAACACATCAACCTCAAATCCCTCTTTCTCCAGATTGAATTGCATAAGTTCACACACCAGCGGCTCATCGTCGGCAATGAGTATGCGGCACGGTTGCTCGGATGTTGATTCTATATGCTTCATAATAGGATGCATTTTCATGAATGTTGAGATGATTTCGCATGACTGATATGACAAAGATAACGGTAAAAGCAATGTGCTACAATGTTAGTAACCGCATTGTAGCACATTTTTAACCCTTATATCACATTACAATGGCAATTCGTAACATCAGTCACGGTATTGCCACATAGATGTAATTACTTAAGCAACATGCTTGCGAAAATGGTCGCGAATCGTGTCTACTACATTTATTATATAGTCGCCCATCTTTTCGAGGTCGTTGATAATGTCCATGTAGTATATGCCCGACTGATACTCGTACACCTTGTTGTTGATGTTCTCGACATTGTTGGTGCGCAGCTGATTGCGCAGGTTGTTGATCTCACGCTCTTTGTTGTAGGAGCGTATGATGGCCACTTCCCTTGCTTTTTCTACATCGCTGAGCAGCTCTATCATGTCGGTCATAGCCTCTTTCAGGTAGCCAAACATCGTGTCGATGTTCTTGTATATCAATTCGGTGAAGTCGACACCGCTCTCCTGCTTGCGTATGAGTATCTTGGCGCATCCGAAGCAGCAGTCGGCTATGCTCTCGATTTCGCTGACGATGTTGAGCATCGCGGCGATGTGGAGTTTACCTTCATTGGAGAGTCGCCCCTCGGCGCATCGGTTGAGGTAGTTGGCGATTTCGATTTCCATGCGGTCGGAAATCTCCTCATATTTCTCAAGCCGTGAGAATAGTTGCGAGAACTCCTCGCTCTTCTCCTTGGAGTGTACGAGGTTTTCCGCCATGTCGATCATGCGTTGTACGCGTTGGGCATATACGGTCATCTCCTTCTCGGCCTGGGCTATGTTGAGTTCTGAAGCACTGAGCAAGCCGGCCGATATGAATTTGAGCTGGAACTCTTCGTCCTCCTTGTGCTTTGCGGGGATTAGCTTCTCGACAATCTTCACGTACAATCCCGTGAGCCATATCATTATCGAAAGGTTGATGAGATTGAACACGGTGTGGAACATTGAGAGGCCGAATGACACGCTGAACTGCATCATGGCGATCTTGGCCAGCACTTCATGTCCTGCCGGAAGGCTGCCGGCAAAGAGTTGGTTGTATATGTCGGGCTGTGTATCTTCGAGAGTATTCACGTAGGTAAACAGAGTTTCCGGATTGCCTTGTCCGAAGGCTTCGGTTATCCACACGTTGAGGTTGACAAACGGATAGAACACACACAAAGTCCATATTATGCCGAGGGTGTTGAACAGCAGGTGTCCCATCGCCGTTCGTTTTGCCGCAACGTTTCCGCTCATTGACGCGAGCAGCGGCGTTATGGTGGTTCCTATGTTGCTGCCGAGCACTACGGCACAGGCAAGGTCAAATGATATCCATCCCTTGGTACACATTATAAGTACTATGGCGAATGTCGCCGCCGACGACTGGATGACTGCCGTGACTATTATACCCACAAGCAGGAACAGCAGCACTGAAGTGAAGCCCATCGATGCGTAACGCTCGAGGAAGGCAAACATTTCGGGATTGCTCTGAAGGTCGGGGACATAGTCGCTTATCATGTCCAGGCCCATGAACAGGAACGAGAAGCCTATCAGGAACTCGCCTATGGACTTGGTGCGGCTTTTCTTGGAGAAGAGCAACGGGACTGAACATGCTATGAGCGGGAGAATGAAGAGCGATGTGTCGACTTTGAATCCGAACAAGGCTATGATCCATGCGGTGAAGGTCGTACCCACATTTGCTCCGAAGATGACCGCCATTGATTGGGCCAGCGTCATCAAGCCTGCATTTACGAAGCTGACTACCATTACGGTGGAGGCCGACGAGCTCTGAATCAGGGCGGTGATGGCAAAACCGGTCAATGTACCTGTGAATCTGTTGCGGGTCATTGCCGAAAGGATGTTACGCAAGCGGTCGCCCGCAGCCTTCTGGAGGCCTTCGCTCATCACTTTCATTCCGTAGAGGAACAAACCGACGGAACCGAGGAGAGCTAAAAAGTCTAATAATGTATAGTTCATACTTGAGGCATCGAAGTCGTTGATGAGAATCTTCTTTGTTTCCAACGACAAAGATATAATAAAAGTTCCTTATTACATAAATTCGTTAAAATTTTGTGATATAAAATTTTCTATACGGCTGTTATGACACCCGAACTTAATAATCCTCTCAAGCGTTTTTAATCGTAAGTATTAAAATGTCTTGACAATGAAACTCCGATTCTTTATTTGTATTGCGGCTATGATGGCGTCGTTGACCGCACCTCGCGCCGATGCTTGTTCCCGCATCCTTTATGTGGGCGAGGATTCTCTTCGCATAGTGGGGCGTTCGCTTGATTGGAAAACTCCCATACCCACCAACCTGTATGTCTATCCGCGTGGAATGGCCAAGGTTGGCAATGTCGGAGATAACGTAGTGAAATGGACTTCTCGTTACGGTTCCATATATGCCGTAGGCTACGACGGAGGCGTGACCGAGGGCATGAACGAGATGGGACTTGCCATAAACGGCCTGTTCTGCAAGGGAACGGTCTACAACAACGACTCGACTGCCGGCCGTCCCGGAATGTCGCTTGCCGTGTTTGTTGCCTGGTTGCTCGACATGAATGCAACGACTCCCGAAGTGGTAAAGGTGCTTAAGGAGCACAACTTCGACATCTCGGGTGCTACATTCGACGGCGGAACGGTGTCGGCTCTACACTGGGGCATCACCGATGCTCAGGGCCGTAGCGCTATTCTTGAGTTTGACCACGGAGCCATAAAGGTTTACGAGGGTGAGGATATGAAGGCGATGACAAACGATCCTCCCTATCCCGAAATGCAGGCTATCAACGAGTACTGGATAAAGGTTGGCGGCGAAAACATGCTTCCCGGAACGGTAAAAAGCCCCGACCGCTTTGTACGCGGATACTTTTTTGACGGCCATGTTGAAAAGACCGCCGACTCCGACCTCGGACTTGCCATAATACGAAGCATATTGGTCAACGTTTCAGTGCCTTACACCTATCGTATCGAGGGCGAGCCCAATGTGTCATCGACTCAGTGGCGTTCGTTTGCCAATCTGCGCGACCGTCTTTACTACTTTGACATTGTGACCAACCCCGGTATATACTACATCGACCTTAAGAAGTGTGACCTGCGTCCCGGAGCTCCCGTCATGAAGCTTGACACATCCAAGTCGAGCGTGATGATTGGTGATGTCACCGATCGTCTTAAGCCGTCGGAACCCTTCAAGCCCATGTATTGATTGTTGGTTGCGTTAACCTCTTATTCCGTCCGGCTTTTGCTACCGGGCGGAATATTTTTATAGCTCTTGAATTGCGCGCTGTCGATTAATAGTGCTATTTTTGCATTACGTTAATATAGTTATAGTTGATGAACCCACTCTTGCTCCGGCTTAGGTTGACTCTCGTGTCATTGGCTGTGCTGTGCTCGGCCGGTGCCGTTGCGCATGACGGCGTTTTGCCCGATTCGACTTCGGTTGACACACTTTCGGCACCCACGGCAAAGTGGTATCGTCAGCTGATCGATAACGGATTTCACATAAACGACCCCGACATCGACTATCCGGGATTTTGGCGATGGTGTGTGGGTGTCTACAACTGGGGCGACCGCACCTTCAACAGCTATGACCCCGATTACGTTGTGGGTGCCGGAAAAAACTGGAAGGCGGGATTGAAGAGCTACAACTGGATGGAGAACTATACGCTGCTATTCCCTCACAAGATGAGGGTGAACATGGTGTCGGATGTGTTCAGCGATGTCGGTGCTTACTTGTCGTTCATGGCCGTGAGCGTGGGTTACACCCTTAATGCCAACGATGTATTCGGTCATCCTGTGGCCAATCACCATAACTTCGACTTCAATTTCTGCTGCGCGCTGTTTTCGGCCAACCTGAATCTGTCGTCGACTTCGGGCGGTACCCGCATAACGCGCTTCGGCGACTACAACAAGGGCGAGCACCTGTCGCAGCACTTCGACGATGTGTCGCTGTCATCGGTGGGAGGCGACATATACTACTTCTTCAACCATTCCCGCTATTCGCAGGCGGCTGCCTACAGCTACTCCAAGTATCAGCTGCGAAGCGCTGGCTCGTGGATTGCCGGCGCGGCGGTGACCCATCAGAACATCAACATCGATTTCTCGGGACTTCCACCCGAAATGCTCGAAAAGCTCCCGGGCGACTATGAAAAGTATCGCTTTCACTACACCGACTATGGTCTTATAGGCGGTTATGCCTATAACTGGGTGCTACATCCCAAGCGGTGGCTGATAAATGCCACGATTCTGCCGTCGATAGGCTACCGCCACTCCTACGAAGGCGCTACCGAAGGGCGCAAGGACATGTTTTCAACCAATGTGCGCGCTATGATGTCGGTTGTCTACAACCATAGGAGCCTTTATGCATCGCTCGTAGGGCGATATGACGGACACATATATTATAAAAGCTCCTACACATTTGTCAACTCCAATAATTCAGTCACATTAAACATTGGCACGCGTTTTTAAGCGATTATTGCCGACCTGTCTAATTTTTAACATCTTCAACGGTGATTTTGGTGTAGTGTTATTAATAGATATTCAATATAATTTAATATCTTTGTAAATAATTATTTAAGCACCCAAGCCTACTGAATCGTTTGCAGTTCAATAACATAGAAGTTTGTAAGCGTAGTAGCCGGTTGCAATTTGTAACTTTGTGTGTTAAAATAGTTACAGTTTAATTAACAATCAAACCAAGTCATTATTATTATGAAGAGACTCCTTCTCTTGGCCAGTGCTATCTGGCTCATGTGTGCAGCGGCGATAGCCGCGCCGGATGATATCAAATGTAGTGGCGTAGTAGTCGATGAGCAGGGCGAACCTATCATCGGTGCTACAGTGACCCTTCCGGGAACTTCCACGGCCACTGCTACCGATGTCGACGGACATTTTACCTTGCTTGTGCCCCAAGGCAAGAAACTCAATATCACTTACATCGGATACAAGCCCGTTGAGGTTGTCGCAAAGCCCGACATGGGTACAATACCCATGGAGGTTGAGGCCCAGATGCTTAAGGATGTCGTGATAACCCAGTCGGCTGCCCGCACACGTCTTACTCCTGTGGCAGTGTCGACTCTTGGAGCACAGACTATCGATGTCAAGCTCGGTAATCAGGAACTCCCCGAAGTGCTGAAGACTACACCCGGTGTGTGGACAACGCGTGACGGTGGCGGTTTCGGTGACGCTAAGACCAATATGCGTGGTTTCAAGAGCCCCAATGTCGCTGTGATGGTCAACGGTATTCCCATCAACGACATGGAGTGGGGAGGTGTTTATTGGTCCAACTGGGCCGGACTCGGTGATGTCGCTGCCAATATTCAGACTCAGCGCGGTCTTGGTGCCACTATCGTGTCGACTCCCTCGGTGGGCGGTACAATCAACATCACCACCCGCACTATCGATGTCGAGAAGGGCGGTAGCGTTTGGTATGGAATGGGTAACGACGGAATGAACAACTTCGGTGTGAAGGTGTCGACCGGTCTTATGAAGAACGGATGGGCTATAACCGTGCTTGCTTCGCGCAAGTGGGGCGACGGATACATCCAGGGCACTCCCTTCAACAGCTACAACTACTTCGTGAACGTGTCGAAGCGCATAAATGAAAACCATCAGTTGGCATTGACCGCTTTCGGTGCTCCTCAGACTCACTACAAGCGTGACTCCAACTATGGCGGTCTTACAATTGACGGCTATCAGACCTATGCAAAGCGCTATATGGGTAGCGAAAGCATGTACCGTTACAACCCCACATTCGGTTACGACAATAACGGACAGATGCGCAACTCGAGCTATAACTACTATCACAAGCCTCAGATTTCATTGAACCACATCTGGAAAATCGATGAAACTTCTTCACTCTCATCGGCTGTTTACGTTTCTCTTGCCAACGGAGGCGGTTACAGCGGTCAGGGTTCGGGCCTCGACGGATACACCTACTCCGATTGGCGCGGTGCCCAGTACGGTGAGCTCAACATGAAGTTCCGTCGCCCCGACGGTACATTTGACTACGGTGCTATTCAGGATCTTAACGCAGCAAGTACCAACGGTTCAAAGCTTGTAATGTCGGAGTCAATCAACTCGCACAAGTGGTTTGGACTCGTATCGAGCTACAAGAAAGAGCTTGAACTCGGTCGCAATAAATTGAATTTGACCGGCGGTATCGACCTCCGTTACTATGTCGGCGATCACAAGAACAAGATTAACGACCTATATGGCGGTGAATACTTCATCGACTACAGCACACGTAAGGATGTTGACCCGCTTTTGAACTCGGCTGCCGCCAATCCCAACTGGAAATACGAGAAACTCGGCATAGGCGACATCGTTTACCGCAACTATCTCGGTTACACTGTACAGGAGGGTATCTACGGTCAGGGCGAATACACAATCCTTGACGGTAAGTTCAATTTCGTATTGTCGGGTGCCCTTAACAACACAAGCTACTGGCGTCGCGACAAGTTCTACTACGACAAGGCTAACGAAAAGTCGGAAACTGTCAACTTCATCGGTGGAACCATAAAGGGTGGTGCCAACTATAACATTGACGATTTCAACAACGTATTCTTCAATCTCGGTTACATAAGCCGTGCCCCCTTCTTCTCGGGAGGTGCATTCCTTAACTCGACCAACTCCAACGCCATCAACAAGGATGCCGTAAACGAAAAGGTAATGTCCTATGAAATCGGTTACGGTTACAACTCCCGCACATTTGCTATCAGCGTAAATGCTTATTGGACCAAGTGGATGGACCGCAGCGGATTGTCGCGTCGTGGTGAGTTCTCTCGCGCCGATGGTACATTCTATATGAACATGACCGGTGTCGACGCTCGTCACATGGGTATAGAGATGAACTTCAACTGGATTCCTGTAAGATGGTTGAATGTCGAAGGTATGATTTCATGGGGTGACTGGATTTGGGACAGCAATGCCAACGGTTACTTCTACAATCAGCTTGGACAGCCTATCCAGAATCTTACCGATGGTGCTCTTGCCGACGGTATCGGTGCTGAAAACCACTTGAAGTCGACCCTTAACCAGAAGGGCGTGAAGGTGGGCGGTTCGGCTCAGACCACCGGTTCGCTTTCATTGACTTTCCTTCCCTTCAAGGGATTCCGCATCGGCGGTGACTGGGTGATGAATGCCCGCAACTACAGCGACTTCTACATTTCGCCCTCTTCGCTCGGAACAAAGGCTATCAATGTCAACGACCTTTGGCAAATTCCCTGGGGACAGCAGCTTGACCTCAATGCAAGTTATCGTTTCAAGATTGGAAATGTCAATGCCACTCTCTACGGCAATGTCTACAACTTGTTCAACTATAACTACATCATGGATGCCCAGACTCCTACCTCGTCCAACGGAACATGGCAGGAAGCTTATAGCGTATTCTATTCATTCGGCCGCACCTACACCGTTCGTATGAGAATTAATTTCTAATATAAAATTGCGAAACGACAATGAAATATAACAATATATTCAAGAGCATGATTATCGGCGCAGCCGTAGTCGCACTCGCTGGTTGTTCGGAAAACTCCTGGAATGAGGATTATCTCGACGGCTTTGAAGTGCCTCCCGTAAGCTCTAACGTGGAAACTTTGGACTATACGCTCACTGCCGACGATTATAAGAATGTAGCAGCTAATCCTGCGAATGTTGCGTTGGCTAAGTCTAAGGGCTTGAGCAAGCAGCTGTCGGCAGTAGGCAGCAACGGTTACTTTACCGATGAAATCCCCGCAAAGGATTACCTTCCCGCCTACATGGATTCAATCCTCTTCCCTTACTTCGCTCTTAACGACGGTTCGGCTATAAATCTTACCTACAAGCAGGCTCAGGCTGTGCCCGAGCTTATCACTCAGGTTGATGCCGCCGAGATGGCTACCGTGTCCGACGACGAATATAAGGAGGTGTGGGGTAGCACTTCAGCCTATGCCAAGGCTTTCACTCCCGAGCGTCCCGCTTCAAGCTATCTGCCTCGACTGCTGTCGCAGCGTTTCCCCGAGGCTGTTTCAGGCGACTACGTATTGATTTCTTATAATGAAGCCGAAGTTGAACCTGACTTTGAGAATGGTGTCATCACTCCCATCAAGGATGTCAAGATTGGTGAAACCTACAATGTTCAGGGCTTTGTTACCGCTATATGCGCTCAGGGTTATATATTGAGCGACGATTCTGGAAGCTTGCTCGTGTATGTTGGACGCGACTTCGTGGCCGACAATTATAAAATCGGTCAGATGATCGCATTGAACGGTACCGGCTCGAAGTATAACGGCGGCCTGCAGATGTCGATAATCAGCGAAAATGTAGTGGGTAGCGAAATCTACGACTATCCCGCTCCTATCGAGCTTGACGGCGCTGCAATGAACACCTATCGTGATGAGTTTGTAGCCGCCAACAAGGACGGCAAAGGCAAGATGGGCATATATGTCAAGTTCACTGCCAATGTCATCTCTACCGGCAATTACACCAACTTTGTAGTCGAAGGTGCCGAAACAAAGTGCAGCGCTTATCAGCCCACCGAAGCCACCAAGGCTCTCTTCAAGAAGGGTGAGGATGCTGTAATAACCGGCTACATGATGTCGGTGAATCTCGACCGCAATACCGGTGAGCCCACCTATCTTAACTTCATCATCACTTCGGTTAACGGTACGGCAACCGCTCCAATGGCCGAGGACAATCCCTATGTTCCTGCTCCGACTCCTGTTGAGTCAGTTCCCGCCAACTCATTGTACACCTACAACGGCTCGGCTTGGAGCTTGGCTTCAAATGTCGTTACGCTTACCAACGACGATTACACTGCAATGGGTCAGAAGTATGGCAACCTCTCCGGAACCCTGCCTGAAACACTGCTTCCCGTATTCCTGAAAAACAAGTTCCCCTATGCATTGGCCGACGATGTTAAGTATGTTGCCTATAAGTACTACGGCTCCGACAAGAGCACTACAGTGCGTTGCAAGGAGCTTACCTACAACGGCAGCGAATGGGTAATGAACACCAACGTGGATGTTGTTACCGAGCAGTATGTAAAGACCAAGGGCTCTTGGATGTTCAATCCCAATGTCACCATATCGATTCCCAATGTCCGCCAGTCAGAACCCGGACTCACCTTCTATCAGACTACTGTAGACTGGGTTAAGGCTAACGAGGGCGAAGGCTATATCGACCGTGGCAATTCGGAATTCTTCTCGGGATGTTCGGCTTTCTACTGCAATGTCAACCATGACATATCGCAGGTTGAGAAGTATGCTTCAAGCATGTGGCCCGACATGACCCAGAGCGTGGTTATTCCCAAGATGCGCGAAAACTTCCTCTATGTCACCATGCCGGCTACCTTGAAGGCTCTCTATCCCGAGGCCAACTTGATCGACGGCTACACCCAGCCTATTGTTTACGAGATTGATTACGTGACCTATTACGGTTCATCGGCTTATGATGGAAAGAGCGGCAATGTCAACGACACTGTACGCTACGAGGTGACCGGAAAGGCTGACTTCAAGCTCATCTATTCTACATGGCTCGGAGGTGAAGTGAAGGGTGAATAAAATAAGCTCTTTGAAAAGGTAAAAATTGGAATTCTAATATCGAAGCGACGGCATCATCGATGTCGTCGCTCTTTTTTGTGGTGACAATGGCTACTGATTTGTAATAATTTACGACATAATCGCTTTTTTGCAATTATTAAGTGTGTGGAATGGAGTTTAATAGGTAAATTTGCAGACTGTAAATCAATTTGTATTATGGACCGGGACATTCCGACAATCTATCTTATTCCCGTTACGCTTGGCGATTCGCCCGTTGACCGTGTGCTTCCCTCCTACAATCTGGAGGTGATTCACCGCGTAAGCTACTTTATTGTCGAGAATGTGCGCTCGGCGCGAAGATTCCTGAAGGCATGCGACCGTTCCATTGACATTGATTCGCTCCATTTCAGCGAGCTGAATCAGCACACGGCTCCCGAGCAGATTCCCGCTCTGCTTGGCCCTGCCGAGGAGGGGCACGACATTGGCGTGATTTCCGAAGCCGGATGTCCTGCCGTCGCCGATCCGGGTGCCGATGTTGTGGCTATCGCACAGCGTCGTGGCTATCGTGTGGTTCCGCTTGTGGGGCCTTCGAGCATATTGCTATCGTTGATGGGTTCCGGTTTTAACGGTCAGAGCTTTACGTTCAACGGTTATCTGCCCATCGACCAGTCGGCGCGTACCGCCAAAATGCATGAAATGGAGCGTCGTATCATGAGGGAGAATCAGACTCAGATTTTCATCGAAACTCCCTACCGCAACAACAAGCTGATTGCCGAGCTGTCACGCACGCTGCCGCAATCGCTGTTGCTTTGTGTCGCATCCGACATCACTTGCTCCCGGCAGAGCATAATCACTCAGCCGCTGTCGAAGTGGGCCAAGGCCACATATAACTACGATAAGATTCCAACCATTTTCTTGCTCTACAAATAACTATGGCAAAACGCATCAATTTTTCATCACATGATATGCCGGGCCTTTTTGACGACTTTGAGTCGTCGATGCCGGTGCATCCCGATATAGAACGACATGCCAGGCTTGCAGGACTGACCGGTGGCCAGGCTGAAGTAAAGGTCGACGGCGACCCGCTCGGCCCGGTAGTGGTCAAGCCTGTGCCCAACAAGATTGTGTTCATGTCATTCGGCAGCGGAAGCAGCGGCAACTGCGCCTACATAGGCGATGCGCGTTCTGGATTCCTGATCGATGCAGGGGTCGATTGCAAGCGCATCGAGCGCGGACTTAATGAGTATGGCCTCGACATGAACCACGTGAAGGGTATATGCATAACCCACGACCACAGCGACCACATGCGTTACGCTTACTCGATCGTGCGCAAATATCGTCACATAAGGCTCTACTGCACGCCGCGCACCCTTTCGGGCATATTGCGCCGTCACAGCGTGTCGCGACGCATAATGGACTATCAGGTCAATATCTACAAGGAGATTCCGTTTACTGTCGACAACTTCACGTTTACCGCCTTTGAGGTGATGCACGACGGCAGCGACAATGCCGGATTCTATGTCGAGCACGACAACAGGGCGTTTGCATTTGCCACCGATCTCGGCTGCATATCGGAACGCGCCGACTACTATATGCGCCGGGCCGACTATCTGATGATTGAAAGCAACTACGACCTCAATATGCTTAGGTTCGGCCCCTATCCCGAGTATCTGAAGGCGCGCATAATGAACGTCAACGGACATCTTGACAACCGCATGACCGCCGAGTATCTCGCGTCGATCTATACCGATAGATTGTCCTATGTGTTCCTGTGTCACCTTAGTCACGACAACAACACTCCCGAGATTGCGCTCAACGAGTCGCGCACGGCGTTGGAGAATATCGGCCTTAAGGTGGGCGGCGGCATGGATTCGCCCGACGACATAGGTGCCGACATACAGCTTGTCGCGCTTCCGCGCTTCGATTGCTCGCGACTCTACACTCTCAGGATATAAGAAATAAAGGAGGCCTTCGCAATCATGGTGATGCGCAGGCCTCCTCGTTATGAAGCATCTTATGTAATTATTTTATTTGTCGGTGGATTCGTCAACGTATTTGTTGAGTTTATGCCAGTCCTTGATGGGAGGAATAATGCCCATTTCGATTATTTCGTCACGGAGCTTGCACAAGTGCTGGTAGCTCTTTTCCATCTCATCCTGCTCTTCGCGTGTTCCGGTAATCTCCTTGCACTTGACGCCGTCCTTGCTGATGGTCGTTTCCATGGCCATCATTATATGATGATACTTGGCGTCGTTTACATAGGTTCCTGCAGGCCAGCGGAAAGGCTTTCCGCCCATCGCGGCGGCAATCATCTCTATCGACAGGTAGGCCGGGCTTTGGAACGACGACCTTCCTCTAAGATCGATGATGTTCTTTCCTCCCTGTATCACACGCACCTTCATCTCCTCCCACTCCTTTTCGGGCAGGGCTTCGGTGCCTATGATTTCAGTTAGAGGCTTGCCGTTGACGGTTGTCGTGGAGGCAAACACTGCCATCTGTTCGCCGTGACCGCCGTAGGTGCGGGCGTTTACTATGTCGTCGGCGGGAATCTTGAAGTACTTCGATAATTCGCTGCGTAGTCGGGTGCTGTCGAGTGCTGCGAGAGTGGTTACTTGCGAGGGTTTGAGTCCCGAGTATAACAGAGTGATAAGTCCGGTTATGTCGGCGGGGTTGAATATGACTACGATGTGTTTTACATCGGGACAATAAGCGCGCACATCCTTTCCAAACTGTGCTGCGATTTCGGCGTTGCCCTTCAGAAGGTCCTCGCGGGTCATTCCGGCCTTACGGGCGGCGCCGCCCGATGATACGATGTAGGATGCTCCGGTGAGTGCCTCTTTGATGTCTGATGTGTAGGTTATGTTCATTCCTTCAAAACCGCAGTGGTAAAGCTCCTCGGCTACACCTTTAAGAGCCGGTTCAAAGGGATCGTATAGGCAGATGTTGGGAGTGAGTCGCATCATTGCCGCTGTTTGTGCCATGTTGGAACCGATCATTCCGGCAGCTCCGACAATGGTCAGTTTTTCATTTGTTAAAAAGCTCATAGAACAAAATGTTTTTATGTTGATATTAATATGGTTATTTGCTGATTGTTCTATATTCATAACATCGTCGTGTCGATTTTGTTTGCTTATGACTGTTATGTAATGTTGTTTTTCTGATAATTTTACTTTTGCTCTCAACTTATCGCCTTAGATACTCATGTTCGGCAATGCTCCAATCATAAGAATATTTGGCATTGCTCTCAACTTATTTGTATCTTTTTATTCGTATCTTTGCAATTATGAAACGAGTATTGATTATTGGTGCCGGAGGTTTTATCGGCGGTTTTATTGCCGCCGAGAGCTTGAGGCGCGGTTACGAAACATGGGTGGCAGTGCGTGAATCGACTTCGCGCAGGTTTCTCGACGACCCGAGGTTGCACTTTGTCGTTCTTGACTATGATGATCCGGTTCAGATGCAACAGGCTCTCTCCGACGCACTTCCCGTCGGCGAGAAGTGGGATTGGATTGTATATAATCTCGGAGCGACCAAGGTGACCAATTACTTCGACTTCAACCGCATCAACTACATGTACCTTAAAAGCGTGGTTGAAACTCTTAAGGCTGTCGACAAGGTTCCCGAGCGGTTCCTTTATATGAGCAGCCTCAGCGCTCTCGGCCCCGGTGATGAAAAGGGATATGCGCCTTATACTTCACGTGACATTCCCAATCCCAATACACGTTACGGGCTGTCGAAGGTGAAGAGTGAAACGTTCTTGGCCATGACTCCCGACTTTCCGTGGATTATATTCAGGCCCACAGGCGTTTACGGCCCTCACGAGCGCGACTATCTGATGATGATAAAGAGCATCGACCGTCATTGGGATTTCGGTGTGGGCTATCGCAAGCAGATGCTTACATTTATTTATGTAAGCGACCTGGCTACTGCGGTGTTTGACGCGCTGCAACGTGGCAAGATAGGGAAATCCTATCTTATAAGCGAGCCTAAAGCCTATACGCAGAGCCAGTTCCGTCGCATCGTGGCGCGTGAGCTCGACAAGAAGTGGGTGATTCCCGTGAGATTGCCGCTGTGGGCCGTCAAGATTGCCTCGATAGTCGCCGAGAAGTACGGCGTGGCAAAGATGAAGCCGTCGACGCTCAACTCCGACAAGTATAAGATTATGAAGCAGCGCAACTGGAATGTCGATGTGTCGGATGCAGTGGCCGATTTCGGTTTCAATCCGCAATTTGACCTGGAGCGGGGCATAAAGGCTACAGTTGAGGCCTACCGTAAGGAGCAGGCCGAGGAGAAGGAAGCTAATAAAAAATTAAAGAAATGAGTACCGACAATTACAATCGTCCGCCGTTGTGGTTTATAATCGTCATAATAGTGATGATGTTGCCGCTTTTTTCATGGCCGTTTGTCATGACATCGCTTGATCCGGCCGACGAGGATAGCACAAAATGGCTTATGACCGTCATATTCCCGATTTATGCGATATTGTCGGGATATTATGCCTATAAATGCTATGCTCAGCGTAAGGAGTTGAGCATCATTCTTTTATGCGTATTATTGCTCTCTTATGCGGCAATTGGATTCTATTTATACTGTTAAAAAGTGTGAAACATAGCGATTTTTATTCCGAAAACTATGTTTTATAACATAAAAAGCATTACCTTTGCAATGTGTTTTTCATGGTATTAGATTTAAGGTTAAGGAGATTATTTGTCGTGAGACAAATAATTTTTTTTATACCCCTACCGTAACGCTCTTTTATAGGTGTGGATTTTGTCAGGTTTTGATTAAATTTGCAAAAACGCTGACTGCATTATCATGAAAGCATTAATCTCAATCATTGCCGTAATTTTGTTTATGTTGCCTGTCGAGGCTGAATGTGCCGAGAAAAAGGTAATAAGAATAGGTACCGACAATACCGATCTGATTCTTCAAGTGGGCGACAACGGCCGCTTGTATCAAAGCTATCTTGGCCCTCGCTTGCGTCATGATGAGGATTTGACGCGTTTTGACTGGTATCGTCACGCCGCCAGCGACGGTTCGGTGTCGAGGCGAGGCTGGGAAGTGTACTCGGCTTCGGGCAATGAGGAGTTCTTTGAGCTCGCTCTTGCCGTGACTCATGCCGATGGCAATCCCACAACCTATCTCTACTATGTCGATTCCGAGTCTAAGGCCGTCGAGGGAGGCACTATGACGGTTATTAATCTGAAGGACGACAAGTATCCCGTGAATGTGACATTGAACTATGTAGCCTATCCCAAGGAGAATGTTATAAAGACCTGGAGCGAGATATCGCATTCCGAGAGCAAGCCCGTGACCCTTTCGGCCTATGCGTCGACAATGCTGTATAAGAGTGCCGGAAGCTATTTTCTCACCGAGTTTAGCAGCGATTGGGCCAAGGAGGCGCAGATGAGCAGTCAGCAGCTGCAGTTTGGCAAGAAGGTCATCGACACCAAGCTTGGAAGCCGTGCGGCCATGCACACTCATCCGTTCTTTGAAATAGGCATCGACGGGCCGGTGAAGGAACATTCGGGCGAGGTGATCATGGGTACGCTTGGCTGGACCGGCAACTTCCGATTCATCTTTGAGGTTGACAATGTGGGTAATCTGCGCGTAATTCCGGGCATAAATCCCTATGCCTCGACCTATGAGCTGAAAGCCGGCGAGATATTCACCACTCCCGAGTTCATCTTTACCGTAAGTTACGACGGTGCGGCGCAGGGCAGTCGCAATCTGCACGACTGGGCCCGCAACTACAGCCTTAAGGATGGCATGGGCTCCCGGTTGACGCTGTTGAACAACTGGGAGAACACCGGTTTCAATTTCAATCAGGATGTGCTCGCACAATTGATGAAGGAGGCCAAGGATCTCGGTGTCGACATGTTTCTGCTCGACGACGGCTGGTTTGGCAACAAGTATCCGCGAAAGGACGACCGTGCCGGCCTCGGTGACTGGGAGGTGACTCACGACAAGTTGCCCGGCGGTATAGCCGCATTGGTCGACTCGGCCCGTAATGCGGGTGTCAAGTTTGGTATATGGATTGAGCCGGAGATGGTCAATCCCAAGAGCGAACTGTTTGAGAAACATCGCGACTGGGTGATAATGCAGCCTAACCGCGACACCTACTACTATCGCAATCAGCTTGTGCTCGACATGAGCAATCCCAAGGTGCAGGATCATGTCTACGGAGTGGTTGACGACATTCTCACCGAGAATCCCGATGTGGCCTACTTCAAGTGGGATTGCAACAGCCCAATAACCAACATATACTCTCCCTACTGCAAGGATAAGCAGGGACAGCTCTATATCGACCATGTGAGGGGAGTGTACAATGTACTGAAACGCATAAAGGCAAAATATCCCGATGTGCCCATGATGCTTTGCTCGGGCGGCGGTGCCCGTTGCGATTACGAGGCTCTCAAATATTTCACTGAATTTTGGTGCAGCGACAATACTGATCCTGTGGAGCGAATCTATATCCAGTGGGGATTTTCACAGTTCTTCCCATCCAAAGCCATGGCAGCCCATGTCACGAGCTGGAACAGGAATACTTCGATGAAATTCCGAACCGATGTTGCGTCTATGTGCAAGCTCGGCTTCGACATAGGTCTTAAGGAGATGACTCCCGACGAACTCGCCTATTGTCGCCAGGCGGTGGCCAACTGGAAAGCCCTGCAACCGGCTGTGATGGATGGCGATTTGTACCGGCTCGTGTCGCCCTACGAAAGCAATCACGCCGCTGTCGACTATGTTTCCAAGGACAAGAATCTTGCGGTTCTCTACGCGTTTGACATCAATCCCCGCTTTCAGGAGAAGCTTTTGCCGGTCAAGCTGCAGGGCCTCGACCCCGACAAGCGTTATAAGGTGGAGGAGATAAACCTTATGCCCGGAAGGCGTTCGACACTTGCCCGCAACGGAGAGGTGCTGTCGGGCGACTACCTGATGAAGGTCGGCCTTGACGCATTCACTTCAAGCCGCAACACAAGTCGCGTCGTGAAGCTCACCGCCATGGAATAGCGCTTCGCGACATTATGGGGTGAAATCGGGGGTTTCGGCGCATTATATTTGCAGGAAAAAGTAACTATGGAAAATAGAGCGAAAGTACAGAGCTGCCGAGGCAAGGGATTGAAGTTTGATCAGGAGTGGAAGGATGCAGTCGACCGCCTTCCCAAGCATTACCGCGACGAGATATGCGCAGCAATCGAGGCCTATCAGCGCGACTTGACGGTAATTGAAGTTTCGGAGGGCGTTCCCCGCGCCATATTCATGCTCATCATGCCCACAATACGCCGCCGCTATCGTGCCCGTGAGCTTCGCCGCCTCGCCCGCGAACGCAAGGCCGCATCATCACGCCGCCAAGCGACCGAGCAAAGATCCTCCATCGTCCGCAACATCTCGGCGCAACCCAAGCCCGCAGTGCATCCCGCCCCTGTGAAGCAGCCCAATAATCAACCTGAATCGGCATCTCCTGCTCCGGTAACGGTGCCAAGCGGCCAACAGTCCGTACCGATGGCCGAGCCCGCACCTGCCGCCGTCAATACACCTGCCGCCGGCCAACCGGGCAAAAGCACGCTTGAAAAGCTCATCGCCCACAGCTCCCGCCGCCGCAACCGCCATAAGCACCGCCGCTAATCAGGAGCGTTGGAATTCCGAAGGCGACATGCCGGTGAGGTGCTTGAAGTATTTACCAAATGATGACTGGTTGGTAAAGTTGAGCTCGTAGGCTATCTGCTGGATGTTTTTGCCCGAGAATCGGAGCAGATTCTTGGCTTCAAGTATCACATACTCGTCGATCCATTCGGCTGCGCTGCGACCTGTCGATTCCTTGATTATCAGCGACAGATATTTCGGCGATATGTAAAGCTTGTCGGCGTAGAATCCCACCGAACGTTCCCGCCCATGGTAGCGGTTAACAAGCGCCATGAAGTCGTGGACATAGCTCACACGGCGCGACCGCGAATGTGAATCGGGCTCCTCCTCGGCATCGTGCTTGCGCTTTGACACGGCCTCCATAATCTGATACACGAGCGCGGCCACAAGATTACGGGCGATGCTCTTCACGTAGAGGCTGTTTTCGTCCTCCGACGCATTCAGGTGCAGCAGCTCAAGATAGCGTCGCACAAGTTCCGTTTCCTTGTCGGAAAGCTTCATCACCGGCTTGTGGTGCGACATCAGCACGCTTGCGTTTATCACGTTCATGTCGAGGTTTATGTCGCGAATGAAATCGCGTGACATAAACAGCACGTAGGCTTCAAGCTGTCCCCAGTCGATCTCGCCCATTCGCACGATGCTGTCGGGGTGTATCGATATGATCGACGCGGGACTCACCTCCAGCATCTCCAGATTGACCTCTATCGACTTAAATCCTTCAAGGGCCAGCACGAATGTCATGCCGTTGAAACGCCACGGACTCTCATAGTTCAATGCCGGATGCGTGCCCGGCTTCAACCGTGAAAACACGTAATCGCGGCCGAAGCTGCTGTAGTCCGATGAAAAATTGGCGATATGCTTAATATGGTCGAGTTCGATTGATTGTTCTTTCATGTCAGTTTTTATCCATTGATTCCACAAAAATAAGATATTTCATAAAATCATCATAATATTTACCTATTATTCGACTTTTATACCAACAAATAGAAACAATCATCCACTACGTTGACCAAATTAGACTCGGCTATGTTGTGACGGTGTAATTTAATTGTGCTATCTTTGCATCACTAAAGTGAGTCTTTCAACCTACATTTTTCAACAACGTGGAAAAGAAAAAATCAATGGACCTGCTTCGCAACCTGTTCAAGTACGGATTGCCTATAGTGCTGAGCGCATGGTTATGTTACTACCTTTACACAAAGGTCGACATCGAAGCCATGAAGGAAGAGATAAGCAAATGCAACTACATCTGGATAGGTATAGCGTTAGTAATCAGTATATTTTCCCACATTTTCCGAGCCATGCGCTGGAGCATACAGCTAAATGCGCTCAACATAAGGACTCCCTTGAATCCTCTCGTGTGGAGTATATTCGGCACCTACGCCATAAACCTGATATTTCCGCGCCTTGGCGAACTGTGGCGCTCGATCTACATCGCCAAAAGACAGGACTCGCAATTCACCACCGTGTTTGGCTCAATGGTGTGTGACCGACTTGCCGATACCGTGACCGTGCTGCTGCTCACAGTGAGCACATTCTTCATCGCCAACAGCGCATTTATAGCTTTCGGCGAGAAATATCCTGAAACCTATCAAGGCATTCTCAACACAATCAGTTCGCCGTGGGTGTGGGGCGTAGTCGTAGTGGGCGCGCTCCTGCTTGTGTGGCTATTTACGAGCCGCACCACCAACAAGTGGGTGCTGAAGGTGCGCAAGGCCGTGGCCGACCTCTGGGAAGGATTTGCAGTCATAGGTCGCATGCCTCACAAGGGCCGCTGGCTCCTTTACACCGTAGCCATCTGGGGCTGCTACTTCATGCAGCTCTATCTTGCATTCTTCGCTTTCCCCTTCACCGAGCATCTCGGCATCGTGGCCGCTCTCGTGACATTCGTGCTTTCAAGCATATCGATGGGCATTCCCAGCAACGGCGGACTCGGACCCTGGCATATTGCCGTCATTTTCTCGCTCGGCATCTACGGTGTGGGCATGAATCAGGCGGCGGCATTCGCCATGATAGTGTGGGGCGCACAGACATGCCTGCTTGTGTTGCTCGGACTATATGCATTCATCGGCATAGCCCTCGACAAACGCAGCGTCACCTCAAAGCAACAACAATCAATCAACTAAAGCTCCCTATAACATGGACTTCGACAACAAGCCCGATTACTTCATGGCCGACGACGATGATAACAAGCAGTCGATGCAGCCTTCAACGATCAACTTCGACAACGACACCCACACCAAGGCTGAAGCCAACGAGCCTCAGCAGCCCGCACGCGAGGAGAAGCCGCATCGCCGTCGCCGCGCGTGGAAACGCATATTCTGGTGGTCGGTAGTCATTGTCGCGCTTGTACTCGCCGCCGCTACATGGATACGCTACTTCAACCCATACGTGACCGATGCCACCGAACGAGGCTATATAGTGTCGATGGAGCGCAGGGGAATCGTGTTCAAGACCTGGGAGGGACAGATGATTGTGCAGAGTGCGCTTACCGACTCGACGCGACTCTATTCGCGTGACTTCATCTTCTCGGTCGACAATCCCGAACTGGCAAAGATGCTCGTAGATGTCAAGGGCACCGGCCGTCAGGTCAATGTCACCTATAAACGCTACTGGGGATCGCTCCCCTGGCGCGGTGCCACATGCTGCATCATAACCGCCGTGGAGCCTGTAGCAACAACCAAGGCCGCTGAGGCTGTAACGCCCGACGACAACATGAACAACGGTGACACCGACGCAGAGAGCCCCGTAAATAAAATTTAGGATTTCATTTATTGCATATCACACTCCTATTAAGTATCTTTGCGCCGTGACGCTTGTTCATTTTATTAATAATAATATATATGCCAGCAATTAAGACTATTGGTATTCTCACCTCGGGAGGCGACGCTCCCGGAATGAACGCCGCAATTCGTGCGGTAACCCGCTCGGCAATATTCAGCGGTTTCAAGGTAAAAGGCATCTACCGCGGCTATCGCGGCCTTATAACCAACGAGATAGTTGAATTCAAGACCCAAAACGTATCGAATATCATTCAGATGGGCGGCACAATCCTGAAAACCGCCCGTTGTAAAGAGTTTGAAACAGCAGAAGGACGACAGCTTGCTTACGACACAATACGCCAGCACGGCATCGACGCTCTTGTTGTGATAGGCGGCGACGGCTCGCTTACAGGAGCGCGCATATTCGCTTCCGAATTCAATTTCCCTATCATAGGCCTTCCCGGTACAATCGACAACGACCTGTTTGGTACCGACAAGACCATAGGCTACGACACAGCCCTCAACACAATCATGGAGTGTGTCGACAAGATACGTGACACCGCAACGAGCCATGAGCGACTCTTCTTTATCGAAGTTATGGGCCGCGACGCAGGCTTCCTTGCCCTTAACGGCGCCATAGCAGCCGGCGCCGAAGCAGCTATAATCCCCGAAATATCGACCGAGGTCGACCAGTTGGCCGAACTTATCCAGAACGGATTCCGCAAGAGCAAAAACTCATCGATCGTGCTCGTGGCCGAAAGCCCCGTAACCGGTGGTGCAATGGCTCTCGCCGAACGCGTGAAGAACGAGTATCCCGGCTATGATGTAAGAGTGTCGATACTCGGACATTTGCAGCGCGGTGGTTCACCCACGGCAAGCGACCGCATCCTTGCATCGCGCCTCGGTTCGGCCGCCATCGACGCTCTCCTTGAGGATCAGCGCAACGTGATGATCGGTATCTCCAACGACCAGATTGTCTACGTACCGTTCTCAAAGGCCATCAAGAACGACAAGCCCATCAACCGCGACCTGCTCAACACACTTCGCCGCTTGTCGATATAATAAGCCAATCGGTTATTAAAATTTTTACGGAATCCGGCCTCTCACTGAACTGAGTTGCCGGATTCTGCATTTTCGGTCGTTTAATGCGATGCCGTAATGATAAAATTTAGTAAGTTTGTGATATGATAAAGAATTTGCTTTTCGACCTCGGCGGTGTCATCATGGACATACGCCGACAAAATTGCGAGGCGGCTTTCCGTCGGCTCGGGATGAACGACATAGACCGCTTTCTGGGCGACTACGGCCAGAAGGGCCCTTTTCTGAAACTTGAGGAGGGTAAAATAAGTGAAGAGGAGTTTCGCGAGGAGGTGCGCCGTCACATCCCCGGGAGTGTCGACGATGCCGCAATCGACAACGCATTCAACCAATTCTTGGTGGGAATACCCTTGCGCCGACTGCAAGAGCTGCGCAAACTCCGTGAACGCTTCGGAATATATTTGCTTTCCAACACCAACTCAATCATGTGGAATTCGCGCATCGCCGAGGAGTTCCGCCAGGAGGGACTGCAGCTGCACGACTACTTCGACGGCACCGTCACCTCATTTGAGGAGAAGTGCATAAAGCCGGATGCCGAGATATTTGAGCGTGTCGTGAGCAAATTGGGCATACTGCCCGAGGAAACTCTGTTTTTCGATGACTCGCAGGCCAATGTCGATGCTGCGGCCGCATTGGGATTCAATATAATGCACGTGGCTCCCGGCAAGGAGTTCTACGACCTTATCGCCGAAAAGGGCCTCGCATAACAACATAACACCTTCACTAAACCATAGCAACCATGAAGATAGTAAACTTCGACGACAATCATTCGGTCATCAGCCAATACATGATGGAGCTGCGTAATGTCGACATTCAGCACGACATGCTCCGATTCCGCCGCAATCTTGAAAGAATAGGCGAGATTATGGCCTACGAAATAAGCAAGACATTCAATTACCGTCAGGTCGAAATAACGACACCGCTCGACACCGCAACCTGCAATGTAATCGCCGACAAGGTGGTGCTCGGCACGATATTCCGCGCAGGAGTGCCTTTTCATCTCGGCTTCCTGAACACACTTGATCAAGCCGAAAACGCGTTTGTGTCGGCTTATCGCAAATATAAGGAGAAAGAGAACTTCGATGTGTTTATCGAATACATAGCATCGCCACGCCTTGACGGGAAGACGCTCATACTTGCCGACCCAATGCTCGCCACCGGCGCATCGATGGAGCTGAGCTACCGAGCGCTGCTCACCAAAGGTGAGCCCGAAAAGATTCACATAGCATCGGTGATCGCCTCACAGGTTGCGATAGACTATATACGCGAACGATTCCCCGACGACAAGACCACGGTGTGGGTGGGCGCAATAGACCCCGAAATAAATTCCCACAGCTACATTGTGCCGGGACTCGGTGATGCCGGCGATCTTGCCTATGGAATAAAGGAGTGAGCGCAGGGGACGGCAATGCTAAGCCGTCGACCTCGCCAGTCAACCGACATGACCTTGAACCGCGCGACGCCCGACTGAGCGTCGACTTCGCCCGTGTCGCTTCCCGGCAACGGAAGCCTCACGCCATTGGCAAAGTTGACTCCGCTTACTCCGGCGGCCTTGTAAAGGGCCTCCTTGACAGTCCATGCGGTAAGCAGCTGGCAGGGAGCGGTGCATCGCTCCATTTCAGAAAGTGAAAGATATTTTTTAGCGACCTTTTTCAAGGCGTCGCGAAACTCCTCGATGTCGATACCGATGCGCTGCGAATCGGTATTGACAGCCACTGCCGCGACTCCGCGACAGTGGGAAACCGATATTTCCACATTGCATCCCTCGACCACGGGTGAACCGTCGGGGCGATGCGACAAAACGGCATTGTCGCCGAAAACCGATTCAATAATCTCCCTTACGGCCCGCTTTTCGCCTTCGCGCTGACCGCTGCACTTGTCGCCCACGGCAAACTCCTGCAGGTAGATTCTACATCCGGCAAGTTCAATGGTGTCAATCATCGCGCGACAGCCTCCGTGCTGCCATCAATATGTCGTTGTAGACGGCTTCGACAATAGGAGCCGTTTCTTCGGCCGATCTGTCCTTGCCCTTAATCTCCAGGGCACCGCTAAGCACAAATGCAACGCTGTCGGTAGCCACCCACTGCAGCGGAGTCACGACAGCGGCAGGAGCCTTGACGATAAGGGATGTCACGCCCGACTGCGAGGTTGTTGCGGTAACATCGGCATGATGTTCGCCAACGTTCATGCCCATGCGCTCCCGGCGGTTGTCGAGCACCCGGGCTGCTGTGCCACGGTTGACAGGCGTATAGGTGAGGTGCAGGACGGCGTTGTAACGCGGATAGGTGACATCGAGCCATTGCGAGCCGTCGTCATCGCGTTGTCCGTCGACCGAAGCGTTGAAGTTTATCCATAAGTTCAAAGGGAAAGAGTTGACGCGGGCGTAGACCGTGTCGTAACACTCGATGCGGGGGTAGGCCGTGCGCCGCGGGGCGGGGGAGCTGTTGTCGGAGCGGCCACACTCCATTCCAAGCACGGAAACGGCCGTGACAAGCAGTACTGCCGCATAGCTTATGACGCGACTGCGGCGTAGATCACTTTTCAGCATAGTCCTCGACAGGCATTACCTTGACTCTTACGCTTGCTATGCGATGACGCTCTATTGTCAACACGAGGAATCGGCAGCGGCCGTAGACAATCGACTCCTTGCTTTTGGGGAAGTCACCCTTTATGGCTAGCAACATTCCGGCAAGGGTGTCGCAATCCTCGGTTACGGCGGCATAATCCTCCTCGTCAAGGTCGGTGATACGGAAAAAGTCGGTGAGCAGTGTCTTGCCCTCAAACACGTAGGTGTCGTCGGGAAGCTTACGGTAGGTAATCTCCTCTTCGTCGTACTCGTCGTTGATGTCGCCCACAATCTCTTCAAGTACATCCTCAAGGGTCACAAGGCCCTGGGTGCCTCCGTACTCATCGACCACGATAGCCATGTGGATGCGTCGACGGCGGAAGTCCTCAAGGAGGTCGTCGATCATGCGCGATTCGGGCACGAAGTAGGTTTCACGCACAAGTTTCTGCCATTCGAAGTTCTCGGTCTTGCGTCCGATATAGGGAAGCAGGTCGCGGCTGTAGAGCACGCCTTTAATGTTGTCCTCGGTGTCGGCGTAGACGGGAAGTCGGGAGAATCCGCTTGAGAGCACCACATCCATAACCTCGTCAAATGTGGAAGTGATGTCGATGTCGGTCATATCGACGCGCGGTGTCATGATTTCGGAGGCTGTAGTGTCGCCGAACTTGAGAATGCCTTCAAGCATCTCCTTTTCGTCGGGCGCTTTTACATCGGTTATTTCAAGAGCCTGGGTGAGGTCGTCGGTAGATATGTTCTCGGCCTTTTTTGTGACCACGCGGTTTACGATAGTAGAGCTCTTGACGAGCATCGACGAGAGCGGCGAGAACGTTTTGACCATAGCTCCGATTCCGCCTACGGCCATTTTCGCCCACTGAAGGGTGTAGTTGTTGGCATAAAGTTTCGGCAGAATCTCGCCGAAGAGCAAAATCAGGAATGTAAGTACTACGGTCTGGAATACAAAACTTAGGACTCCGCTATGAAATATGAAAATGCGGTTCATGGCGAAGTTACACAGAATAACAATCGTCACATTGACGAGATTGTTGGCTATGAGAATAGTAGCAAGAAGTCTTTCCGGAGCCGAGAGCAGTTTTCTTATAGATGCTCCTTTGGGTGACTCATCAAGTTCCTCACACTGTGAGGGGGTGAGTGAAAAATACGCAATTTCGCTACCTGAAACAAATCCGGAAACCACAAGGGCTATGGCGGCGCACACGAGTGCGACTATGCAGCCTGCAGATGGGGGAACTACGGTAACAAGTTGTTCAGCAGCCATTATCATCGCTACCAAAGGCGATGTGGCTGGCAAGGGGTCAGTGTCCAAGTCGTTATAAATTAGTTAAACAAAAACGACGCTCCTGCGCCGATGCTATTATAAAGCTCTGCAAATTTACGTAAAATTTTTCAACTCACCACCCTTTGTAGCAATAATTTATTGTCGAACCGGCTCTTATGCAGGCGTCATCACCAACCCGTCACACGGGGCGTGCCGCTGATGCGCAGGAGCGACGACTTCACGCCGTCGATATGGGTGTCAGACTCCACTCTATAGCCGTCGGCTGCAAGGGTGTTATCGACCCCGGCGAAGCAGAGGTGAAGCGCGTAAGCGGCCACTGCATGCTCCAATGCGCGGCGCAATGCCGAAGCCGCCGAGATGTTGCGTGGCATCACCACAAATTCAGCATACTCTTCGTTGTCGAGAGTGACATCGGCCAAATTGTCGGCAAGACGCAGTGCCATAAGAGCGCAGGCATCGGCTATTACGGGAGCGAGGGCCTTGTCATGGTTGCTCAGCAGCATGGGCGGCAACTGCTCGTCGATTCGCGAGAAGTAGCTTCGCAAGGCCGAAGCGGCGTGAATTTCCTTAGCAATTTCATCGTAACTAAGTCGTAGTGAAACTGTTGAAATAGTCGTTTTCATGGGTGTGTGTTTGATTGATTTATAAAATATTAAATTTTAGAGTGTTAATCGGATTGTCGTGTGTGGCGGATGTGGCGCGGACTGCGGCGGAACGGATTTCCTCCGTCGTGCCATGAGAGCAGGTTGGGCTTCAGTGCGAGCCGGCTGCTGCGGTTGCGTCGCTGAAGCAATCGCAGCGCATAGCCGTCGGAGATAAAGAACCGCGATGCATGCTCGTTCGCGGTTACCTCGGTAACCGCTTTTATCAATGGCATAGATGGATTTTCGCGCCTCAGCCGTGTCACTTTAGAGGCTATCTCAAGCCACATTTCACGCGCAAGCCTCCTGCTTGGCAATTTACCATGGTTGAGGTAGCTTGACATGATTCGGAATGCATAATCGGGTGAAACATAGTAACTCGGTGCCGGAGATGTGATGGCCGATGCCACTATAGCCCTCATGCATGGCCTCGAATCGCATGAACAGTGTGACAGAACAGATTGACAAGCTTCGATGAAGTCTTTGTCACGGGATGTAATGTTTGGTTTCATATAAGAACTATAATGTGGTATTGTGGTTGCAAATATACAATACTACATGGGTAAAATGCAACAACAGCAATGCTAATTATTGTTAATATCGTGATGTTGTTTTCAATTGCGAGTATTGTTCCGCGTCACGATTACGGCAGATAAAAAATTACCGGAAACTAAAAATTTCTCATTGAGGCATTTGCAATGGTTAATTAATATCTAAATATGACATGAAATAGTTTGAATTTATAAACGGATTAGTTATATTTGAATCAGAAAAGCATCTTTGTCGTAACAAACCGTTTGTCGGCAGGGCTTTGCCGCTTTTTCTCGAAATATTTCAGCTGCATTTGCAGCCTTTATAAACTTTTCTCACATAGGCCAATCATTATGAGCGATGTATTCATAAGCTATTCGCGCAAGGATTCCGAAATAGTAGACCGCATAGAGCAGGAGTTGGATAAATACGGCATAACGAGTTTTATCGACCGCTCGGCAATCGATTTAGGCGATGACTTTGCTGAAGTCATTGCAAAAGCTTTGTTTGAATGTCAGATAGTACTGTTTGTATGGTCGGAAAATTCAAATCAATCGGAGAATACCGCCAATGAGATAGCATTGGCCATTGACTTTGAAAAGACCATAGTGTCGTTTAAGATAGGCACGTTCAAGTCGGATTATAAACTGGCTTATCGGTTAGTGAGGTTCAACCGCATTGACGCTGTGCCATTCAATGAAGATAAAATAGTTGAGCTTGGCAAGAAACTGTCGCAACAACTTGGTAAAAAGCTAAAGGATAAGTCGGAGGACAAGAAGGCCGATAATGTTCAGGAGCGCGACAATGTAAAACCGTCCATTGATAAGAGTGTGCATAAAAATGCTGATGAGTCGAAATATGAATCGTCCTATAAATTCGGCAAGAGCGCTCTTTTGGAATTCGATTTGCCATCGGCATTTTCCGATCTTCTGGAACCCGCATTGAACGACTACAAGGATTCGCGGGAATTGATTGCCGGAATAGTAGATTACCGATCTCGAATATGGAGCATTCCCGATGCGGAGTTTGACTACGTTAAGGAGCAGGCCGATAATGGTAATTCATACGCGGCATTCATCATGTCGTGCTATTATAAGAATAAGCACGTTGACAACGAAAAGTCATATAAATACGCTAAAGAGTCATCGGAAAAGAATGATTCATTCGGCATATACTCCCTGTGCAAATGCTATGCTATAGGCATTGGAGTGGAGAAGGATCTCCCCACTTATCTATCGCTGTTGAAAAGATCGATAAAGGCGGGAAATAATAGAGCAATTCTTTATTTTGCAAAGGAAACATTATTTGGATGGTCGACAAGACCGAATCCGTTAAAGGGAATAGAATTGCTGAAAAAGGCCGTTGAAACCAATATCCCTGAGGCATATTCGGTTATGGGTCAAATGTATTGGGAAGGGAATCATATACTTCAAGATATGGATAAGGCTGTTGAATGCTATAACAAAGCAATATCATTGGGATATATGGAAGCATACGATGATATGTCCAAACTGTATATGTATGAGCCAAATACATTTAAAACAAAAGATCCTCAAAAAGGTATCGAGTGGCTGATGAAAGGAGCCGAATATGGAGAGCCATCATGCTTGTCGGCCATTGCATTATGTTATTATTTTGGTACCGGTGTAGCCCAGAATTATTCAAATGCGTTGAAATGGTTCCTCAAAGCTGCCGGTGCGGGAGATGGATTTTCTTGCTATATCATTGGGGTCATGTACTATTATGGCGAAGGTGTAGATGAGGATGATAAACTTGCATGGGATTGGTTTAAGCGTGGAGCGGCAATGTTTCAATCCAATTGTTTTTATATGCTCGGTGTAATGTGTCGTGACTCAAACTCACCTGAGGGCAAAAATGAAGATTGTATAAAATATTTTGAAGAATCCGCCGATTTGGCAGGCGGTGGCAGAAATGATTCGTTGTTGGGGTTATATGAAATATTCCGTACCAAAGAGCTGGAGGATTACATTATACTGAAAGACAGCAGCAATTTTCAGGAATACAGTTGGGCTCAAAAAGATGACAAAAGAGCGATGAAATACCTTAAACGTGCTGCCGAGAATGAAGATGCCGTAGCAATGTTAAAGTATGGAGTCATTCTTACGGATATCGAACTGCCGTTTTCCAATGAAATTGCCGGCCTTAAATATCTTGAAAAGGCATTGGATGCCGGTAAAATAGAGGCGGCTATAAGACTCGGGTATCTCTATGCCAACGGTATCGGAGTTCCCATAAAAATTGAAAAAGCTAAAGAGTACTATAAACAGGCGATTGACGGAGGAGCAGGGCCGGTTGCCGATTTGGAATACGGTAAGCTTATAAAGAGCCAATATGATGACGATAAAGCGGATGAAAAGATTCTTGAGGAGGCCAACGTTTACTTGAAACGTGCCGCCGAGGCCGAATTAAAAGAGGCATACGAGCCTTACTACAGTTCGTTAATGCTTATAAATATGGGGGACGATTTAAGTACATCGCCCAACCATATAGAGGCATTTAGATATTTGAATAAAGCTGTTGAATCGGTAAACTCAGTACAGAACTTAATCGATATGGGAGTTTTCCATCAAATGGGAGTAGGAACAAAGAAAGACATTCCCGAGGCTATAAAATGGTATAAAAAGGCTTCGCTACGCAATGACAAAGTTTCTCCTTATAATCTCGGCGAAATATACTTTGAAGAAAAAGATAAAGGCATAGGAAATCTGTCGGCAGCTGTATATTGGTACGGAATTGCCCAGAAGCGTAAAAACGAGTCAGCTCACGAAAAATTGGAAATAGCTGATAATGAACGTAAGGAACGAATCAAGGAGATTGAAGATAATATCGATGTTTCACGCCTTGACGAGTATGTAAAGCTGATGATACCTTTGGAGATTTACGACGAAGAAGAGGTTGACTCTTATTTGCAGGACTTCTATAGTGTGTGTCGTCGCCGAACTTGCTATTTGCCTATGCTGAATAATATTGCGGCCGAATACATCGAATGCAAGTATTTGCCTAAAAATCTTAATGATTTGTTTGTCGACTGGATGAATGGTGTTGAATCGGCTGAGGCATTGGGCATTCAATGCGACAGGGTGATTAATGAGAAGGAGGATATATTCCCTTATTGCAGCATGGGTATCGGACAGAAATTTGCGGAAGAAGCTTCATTATTGTGGCTCAGAATAAAAGCTAAATATCCTGATAAATTTTCGGATGCGACAATTCTTGACCAAGAGCGACTATTGGACATTGCAGAGCGTGAGGATGATTTGAATTTGCAGACAGTGTTAATATCGATAGTTTCGGTATCGTTATCGGTTGAATCGGCTTTTAATACGAATCTAAAACTTGTGTCGGAGATATCCAATAACGAGTCACTTCAATCGTGGGGCGATGCGTTCTATTCAGGTACCGATGATTTAGTGCGCAGCTATGCAATGGCAAAGCAATTGTACCAACAGGTTGACAGCGCGATAGCAAAAGAGCGTATAGAAGCTATAGATAATAATTTCAAGCTTTATTTAAAAGATTAAATAGGATAGAATATATATGAAACTAAAGTATCTGATTGTGCTTTTGTGTGTGATGACGGCATTTGTCACGATGTCGTGCTCCGACGATGAGGATGAGTTTACATGGCATGAATATAAGTTACCGGTAAGTGCTTCGGAGCTGAACTGCCCGATTGACGAGCCTGTCTTGGTCAACGACCAGGCGGAGTTGACCCGGATAGTGGGGGAATCGGCAAATCCAACCAAGGTGGACTTCAACAAGCACACACTGCTGATAGTGAAATCGACAATATACTATGGTATCAAGAAACTAAACTACGGATTGAGTTACAGCAACGGGAAGTACATTCTTAATATACTTGTAAGAAGAGATATTACTGCAGTTGTTACCGACATAGCCGAGGCTTATGTGATACCCAAGACCTACGATGAATCAAGCATCGAGCTTGTCATCAATGTTGATTAGTGTAGAGTGATTATTTTTCGTAGTTTATGAATACGAGGTAGTCGCCGTCGGCTTCTATTGAGAAGTCGTCGTTGACGGTGTCGTTGAGTGTGCCCTGCCACCAGCTTGTAAAGTCGTGGAGTGGATAGCGCAATCCTTCGGCGCGGAATTTCGTTGCTCCAAAGCTGAATATTGACACTCGCGTGCCTGCGGGACACCGGAATGAAGCGTTCCCGGAAACGGGGATGAATACGCCATAGTCGGTATAGATGCGCGCGTCGATGCCCTGCCTCATGTAGTCGATGAGCAGGCTGATGTTGCCGAGGGTGTGATCCTCCCTCATGCCGGTGGCGGCTATGATGGCAATGTGGTTGTAGCCTTTTCCGTGCAGATATAGGGCTGCCTTGGTCTGGTCGTTGGTTTCCTGGTCGGCAAATCGTCTTATAATCGGGGCATGGCGCAGGCTATTTTCGGGCGACAAAGAGTCGCAGTCGCCTACGATGCGCCATATAGGCATGCCGGTTTCCAGATATCGGTCGGCCGCTCCGTCGCAGCACACGACCCGTTGGCATCCCTCAAGCCATTTAAGAGGTATGGGATGGCTCGGGAACTCGCCGGCTCCTACAATTACGGCTTCGGGCTTGAAGTCATTGACTGACAGCATTGATTCGTTTTTGCAAGTTGTAACCATTTTCTATAACCGAATATTGCGATGACAGCATATACCGCATACAGTGCGGCTGTGAAATAGAGGCTTTTATATACGTACAGGCCGCTGCTTACTATGTCGATCAATATCCACACGAGCCACTGCTCGGCATACTTCTTGGCAAGCATCCACATAGCGACGATGCTCAGTGCTGTAGTGAAGCTGTCGGCCCAGGGCACATTACTGTCGGTAAATTCTATCAGAATCAGGGCTATAGCCACAAAGAGAACCAAGAATACAACCGCCAGTCTCGGGTAGAGATGAACCGGAGTGCGCCTTACGGGAAGCTCAGGCTCCTTGCCCTTATCGGTGGCGGGGGAGCTTTTAAGCCAGCACGCCAGTCCGTAGAACGAAGCTAAAAGATAGTACACGTTTATGCCGAAGTCGGCATAAAGTCCGGCCCGGTAGTAGACAACAAGATAGACAGCCGGCATGATTATGCCGGCTATCCATAGCCATATACTTGCTTTATATTCCAGATATAGATAGGCAACGCCTATTGCCGTGCCTACTATCTCAAGATAATCCATAGAAGCTGTGGCAATTGATCAGAACCATGTTTCGATGGATTGAAAACCAATTACAGGGAGCTTACTTGCAGCATCCGTCGCCACAACCATGGTCGCCGCAACCGCATCCACCACAACCGTGAGCCGGCTGCAGCTCCTCGGGAGTTGCTTCGCGTACTACACCGATCTTGCCTACAAAGCGGGTGTCCTTGCCAGCAAGAGGATGATTGAAGTCCATTACCACCTCCTTGTCGGTGATTTCAACCACCTTGCCGTCGATGCGATATCCGTCGGCTGTCATCATAGGCACTGTGGCGCCTACCTTTACAAGCTCGGAGTCAAACTTTCCGTCGACCTCAAACAGCTCCTTCTCAAGATGAGCCACCTGCTCGGGGTCGTGAGCACCGAATCCTTCGGCTGCCGACACCTTGACATCAAATGCGTCGCCTGTTGTCAAGCCTTCGATGGCCTTTTCAAGCGGAACAATGACACCGCGAGTAACGCCGAATATTATCTTCTCGGGAGCTTCGGCATCAACCTGATGAACAAGCTTCTCGCCGTCGGACTCCACTACGTAGAGGTCATATACCATCTCGACATATTTGCCGGGTTCAATCTTTTCCATAATTTATTCAGTTTTTATAGTGTGATATACTTAAATTGTACTATAAGTTAATAACAAAAATCGAGCCAAAAAGGATTAAACGGCGGTTCCGAATGCCGCAAGCAGTGCCGAGCTTATCGACATGTAGATGACCATACCGATAATGTCGTTGGTAATCGATATGAAGGGCCCTGTGGCAAGCGCCGGGTCGATCTTGAACCGCTCAAGAGTCAACGGGACGAATGTGCCGAAAATCGATGCAAACACCACCACCGCAAATAGCGACAACGACACTGCAACCGTGGTGACCTGCGAAGGGCCGAGCGTAAACACATTGTAGATAAACACCAGCAGCGAGATGATGCATCCGTTGAGCAATCCCACTCCGAGTTCCTTAAAGAGCTGCTTGGTCGAGCTCTTGATGTCGAGCGAGCCGTTGGCAAGTCCCTGGACAATGATTGCCGACGACTGTATACCCACGTTTCCTCCGGTGCCGCCGATGAGGGGGATGAACAGCGCCATGGCGGGGTTGACGGCAAATCCGCTCTCGAAATGTCCGAGGATAAGAGAGTTCCCGATTCCGCCGAGCATTCCTATCAGCAGCCAGGGGAGTCGGGCGCGTGTCTGATGGAAAAGCGTGTCGTCGCTCTCCACATCGCCCGAAAGACCTGATGCCAACTGGTAGTCACGTTCGCTCTGTTCACGCGCTTCGTCCATGACGTCGTCGACGGTAATCTGCCCCACGAGCCGTCCTATGGAGTCGACCACGGGCATTGCCACAAGGTCATACTTCTCGAAGTCGAGCGTAAGGTCGTCGATGGGCGTGTCGGTCTTCACCGATACGGGGTCGGTTTCCATAACGTGTTTTATCTTGGACACCGACGGGTGGGTTATCATCTTTTTCAACGGGAACACACCGCGCAGCTTGTAGTCGTTGTCGACCACATACACGTAGTAGATTTCATCGAGATCCTCGGCCTGCTTGCGCATCTCCTGCACGCATTGCGGCATACTCCAGTTCTCGTTCACGACAATCATCTCGGTGCCCATAAGACCACCGGCCGTGTCCTCGTCATATTTCAAGAGGTCGATGATGTCGCCGGCCTGTTCCACATCGTCGATGTGTGACAGAATCTCGTCACGGTCCTCCTCGTCGAGCTCCTGGATAATGTCGACGGCATCGTCGGTGTCGAGGTGGTCGATGACCTGTCGGGCAATGTCCTCGGCGGGCATTGCGCTCAACAGCTTGTGACGGTCGTCCTCGTCAAGCTCCATGAGCACATCGGCCTTGGTTTCATCGTCAAGTAGCCTGTAAAGGAATTCAGCCTCCTCGAGGTCGAGGTCCTGATATAGCTCGGCGATGTCGGCCGGATGCAGATCGGCCAACTCCTTTCGAGCCTCCGCCTCGTCGTGCTCGCTAATGATGTACTTCAGGCGGTCAAGATATTCGGGGTTAAACTCTTTCATCGTTTATTTTTCAACGCCACCGCGAAGCGCCGTGACGACATTGGTGAGATTGATAAATTCCTGCACGCTCAGTTGCTCGGGTCGCTGCCCCCACACCTGCAGGTCGGGCAGCACGCATCCGGGTGGCAAAAGTCCGCGTATGGAGTTGCGCAGTGTCTTGCGACGCTGTCCGAAGGTTGTCTTGACGATAGTGCGGAACAGCTTTTCGTCACAGCCGAGTTGCGTGACATCGTTGCGCTTCATCCTGATGACGCCCGACTTCACCTTGGGCGGAGGATTGAACACATTTTCATTGACAGTAAACAGATACTCGACATCGTACCAAGCCTGAAGCAGTACGCTCAATATGCCGTAGACCTTGGAGCCCGGAGCGGCTGCGAGTCGCTCGGCGACCTCCTTCTGCAACATTCCCGAGCAGCAGGGTATGAAATCCTTGTAGTCGAGAACCTTGAAAAATATCTGCGATGATATGTTGTAAGGGTAGTTGCCTATGACGCAGAATTGCCGGTCGCCCATCACCTTGGCAAGGTCCATCTTCAGGAAATCGTCGCCAAGTATGCGACCGTGAAGCGACGGAAAATTATGATTCAGGTAGTCGACGCTCTCTTCGTCGATTTCAACCGCGGTCACATCGTGTCCGTAGTCCAGAAGATACTTGGTGAGGACACCCATTCCGGGGCCCACTTCAAGCACGGGCATTCCCTTGTAGTCGTCAAGTGTCGCGGCTATGCGAGCGGCAATTGTTTCATCGGTCAGGAAGTGCTGACCCAAGGCCTTCTTTGGTTTTACTTTATTCATTGGCGCCACGATATTACTACGTTATATTAACATACAAACTTAGCCAGAATTTTTGACATTTTTATGCTGCTATGACTAAAAAATGCTCACCGGTGCATTTTGGTTCTCGCTAAAGAGGCAATATGACCGGATAATGCCGGCTTTACATTACAAAACGCTCCGTGATGCATTGTCGATGGCTGCATCACGGAGCGTTTCGCAAAAATTAAACATGAATAACTCTAACTTGGTGAGAGTGTCATCAATACTCCTGCCATGATGTGATGCCGAGCTTGTCGACCGGCTTGTTGATGAAGGCCTTTACGTAGGCGCTTGCAAGTCGGGCGTTGGTGAGTAGCGGGATGTTGTGGTCGATGGCCCAGCGGCGTATGCGGTAGCCGTTGGTGAGCTCACGCTTGGTGTGGTTCTTGGGAATGTTGATGATCAGGTCGACACCGTGTCCGGCTATGAGGTCGAGCACGTTTTCGCCCTCCTCGTCGGGCCAGCACACTGCCTGAGCCTCGATGCCGTTGTTGTTGAGGAAGCGTGCGGTGCCTTCGGTGGCATATATCTTGTAGCCGTTTTCGTCGAGCAGGCGGCATGCGTCGAGCATGTCAACCTTGCCGCGTACATCGCCCGAGCTTACGAGGACAGCACCGTTGGGTACGTGGTGGCCAACTGAAATCATGGCGTTGAGCAACGCTTCGTCAAAGTCCTTGCCGAGGCAGCCTACTTCGCCGGTCGACGACATGTCGACGCCCAGCACCGGGTCGGCCTTGTGAAGACGGGCAAATGAGAATTGCGAAGCCTTGATGCCGATGTAGTCGATGTCGAATGTCGATGAATTTATGGGCTCAATCTTCTCGCCTAGCATGATGCGTGTTGCGGTTTCGATGAAATTCTGCTTGAGCACCTTGCTGACGAAGGGGAACGAACGCGAAGCGCGGAGATTGCACTCGATTACCTTTACATCGTTGTCCTTGGCCAGGTACTGGATGTTGAACGGACCCGAGATGTTGAGCTCACGGGCTATCTGTGCGCTGATGCGCTTAATGCGTCGTGCGGTGGCGAGGTATATCTTCTGAGCGGGGAACACGAGTGTGGCGTCGCCCGAGTGAACTCCGGCAAACTCGATGTGCTCCGAGATGGCGTATTCAACGATCTCGCCGTTACGTGCTACGGCGTCAAACTCGATCTCCTTGGCGTTCTGGAGGAATTCGGAAACGACTACAGGGTACTCCTTGGAAACCTTGGCGGCCTGTCCGAGGAAGCGATGCATCTGCTCGTAGTCGTAGCACACGTTCATGGCTGCACCTGACAGCACGTAGCTCGGACGGATGAGAACCGGGAATCCTACCTCCTCGACAAAGCTGTCGATGTCCTCGGTGGTGGTGAGCTCCTTCCAACGCGGCTGGTCGATGCCGAGCTGATCGAGCATGGCCGAGAACTTATGGCGGTTTTCGGCGCGGTCAATCGATATGGGCGAGGTGCCGAGCACGGGCACGTGACGGCGATAGAGCTTCATCGCAAGGTTGTTGGGTATCTGTCCGCCCACGCTCACGATGACTCCGCGGGGTGCCTCGAGGTCGATGATGTCCATGACGCGCTCAAAGCTGAGCTCATCGAAGTAGAGGCGGTCGCACATGTCGTAGTCGGTCGACACGGTTTCGGGGTTGTAGTTGATCATTATCGACTTGTAGCCGAGCTTGCGGCAGGTGCTGGCTGCATTTACCGAGCACCAGTCAAACTCTACCGAGCTACCGATGCGGTAGGCACCCGAGCCGAGCACCACGATGTTGTTGCCGGCGTTGAGGTCGTAACGTATTGAGTTCTCCTCGGCACCGTAGGTGACATAGAGGTAGTTGGTGAGGTCGGGATATTCCGAAGCGACGGTGTTGATGCGACGCACCTTGGGAAGCACTTCAAGCGACTTGCGGTGAGCGCGCACACGCAGCACTTCGCTCTCCATAGTGCCTTCGGGGTTCTCCACAAGGCGGGCTATCTGGAAGTCGGAGAATCCAAGACGCTTGGCTTCGTGGAGCACTTCGCGTGACAGATCCTCGATTTTGTCATACTCTTTCAGCTTGGCTGCATAGGTGACGATGTTGTTCAACCGCTCGATAAACCACTTGTCGATCTTGGTCAGCTCTTCGATGCGGTCGATTGTATAGCCCTCTTCGAGAGCCTGTGCTATGGCGAATACACGAAGGTCGGTGGGGTGTGTCAGCGCATTGTCAAGGTCGTCGAAGTGGATGTCGTTGTTGCCTACAAATCCGTGCATGCCCTGGCCGATCATGCGAAGACCCTTCTGCATGATCTCCTCAAATGACTTGCCTATCGACATGATTTCGCCTACCGACTTCATCGACGAACCGATTTCGCGGTCGACGCCTACAAATTTTGTCAAGTCCCAGCGGGGTATCTTCACGATCATGTAGTCGACCTTGGGAGCCACGTAGGCTGAGTTGGGGGTGCCCATCTCGCCAATCTGGTCGAGAGTATATCCGAGAGCAAGCTTTGCGGCTACGAATGCAAGGGGATAGCCCGATGCTTTCGATGCAAGCGCCGACGAGCGGCTCAGGCGGGCGTTTATCTCGATGATGCGGTAATCGTTGGTTTCGGCGTTGAATGCATACTGGATGTTGCACTCGCCCACGATGCCTATGTGACGCACAACGCGGGTGGCGATGTCCTCAAGCATCTTGATCTGGTCGGGAGTGAGCGACACAATGGGAGCGACAACGATTGATTCGCCGGTGTGGATGCCCAGCGGGTCGAAGTTTTCCATCGGCACCACGGTGAAGCAGTGGTCGTTGGCGTCGCGTATCACCTCAAATTCAATCTCCTTCCATCCCTTGAGCGACTCCTCGACGAGAATCTGCTTGGAGTAGGCGAGGGCACTTTCGCAGTGAGTGCGGAACTCCTCGTCGTTGTAGCAGATGCCTGAACCGAGGCCTCCGAGAGCGTATCCCGAGCGCACCATAACCGGGAAGCCTATGCGGTGGGCTACCTCGATGGCGTCGCCGATGGTTTCTACAGCCTGTGATACGGGAGTCTTGACTTCGATTTCATTGAGCTTCTTTACAAAGAGGTCGCGGTCCTCGGTTATCATGATTGCCTCTACCGAGGTACCGAGCACTTTCACTCCGTAGCGGTCGAGCGTGCCGTTGAGGTAGAGCTCCGTGCCGCAGTTGAGCGCGGTCTGTCCGCCGAATGCAAGGAGAATGCCGTCGGGACGCTCCTTCTTTATAACCTCCTCGACAAAATATGGAGTAATGGGAAGGAAATAAACCCGGTCGGCTACGCCTTCCGAAGTCTGGATAGTAGCGATGTTGGGGTTGATGAGAACTGTTGAGATACCCTCTTCGCGCAATGCCTTCAGGGCCTGCGAACCCGAGTAGTCAAATTCGCCCGCTTGCCCTATCTTAAGGGCTCCGGAACCGAGTAGCAAAACCTTTTTCATATATTATTTTCCGAGATTACTTGGTCTTGGCTGCAAATTTACGACTTTTAACTTCGTCACCCAAATTTTTGCCCTCTCAAAATTTGTCGTGCGACTGCCTGATTCATTATTCTTGGGATGACCGCGCCGCTTTTTCAGTTTCTCGTTATAATGACTGTTATTTTTTTCGCGCCAACACTTGCGTAACTGATATTTTTGCATTACCTTTGCCGAGCAATAAGGGGTATTAGCTCATCTGGCTAGAGCGCGACACTGGCAGTGTCGAGGTGAGCGGTTCGAGTCCGCTATACTCCACCCACGAGCGGGTTCAGATTCCAGTCTGAACCCGCTTTTTTATTGCCCTACCTTCATGTTTTCGGCAGCGTGGACATTTAAGGTGATGGATTGTATGTAATATGCTGATGTCCTGTAGATGAAAACACATACAGTTAGAGTGTTTTGAATTTGCTTTCTATTTTTGTTGCACCTGCAAGGATGTCGGAGAATGTTGGAACTTTATCTTCATAAATCATGTTCGCGACCATTGTGTCGTAGTCGTTTCTCCAGTCCTCTATGACGCTTTCAGGGGGAGTGAGGGCAATCCGTTTGCGAACATCCGGTGTATAGTCAACATCTCGAATTGAAGTGAACACTTCCCGATGGTGGCGTATGGTTTCCCATAGTTCATTATTTGGGATGGCCATGTCTGCAATACCGGCTTCAAGCATCTTGTACAGGTCATAAAGGTGCCTTGACTTGCGGTTGGCATTACGACAACCCTCGGTCGTGAACAGCTCATGCAATAGAAACGCCTTTTCAAGAAATGTTTTCTCAGCGACGGCTGTGACGACCTGAATTTCCTTGTCGTTTGATGTCAGATGCGGGTAGGCTGCGGTTACAAATGATTCAATCTTGGCTTTAGCGGTCGGTTCAAATAATGAGCGCGCTCCCACTTCCAACAACACCTCATCGCGTAGATATGGATTTGTGCCGGAAGGCAATACCGATTTATAGATTATATGAATCTGACGGGGTTCCGGGTATGTGGCATCGCCTTCTCCATCCGGGTCTGCTTTTATGGTAACGAAATCGCTCAATCCCGTCTGTTCTGTTGTCGCTATGAGGTCGTTGGCAAATGTATCTCTCACAAATATAGAGGAGGCTTTACGAAGTTTCTTTAACTGTTTCTTTGTGACATCTCCCTCTATTCCGAACATACTGCGGTCAATCGCAATATCTATATCCTCAGAAAACCGTCGGATAACACCCCATATCTTACTAAGTGATGTGCCACCCTTGAATACCATCTTGTCAGCGTATGGCAGCGAGAAAAGAATGTTGAGTATCTCTGTCACCCAAAAGTCTTTCTCGATAGAGGCGACGGGGAGTTTGATTCTTATCGCCGTCTGTTCAAATACAGTGCGGCGTTGAGCCTCGGTAAGTGTCAGAAACTTATTCATAGGATGCAAGTATTATTTTACGAATCCATGCCGGGATTAGAGCAAAATCCTTTTTTATAGTTTCAATTGGTACGCTCTTAATCAACTCCTGCACATGCGCCAACTGTTCAGCTGTAAGATTGTTCTCTCCGATTTCACGGAGTGCGAATGTAAGGAGCATGGCAAAATCGTTTTGAAATGCCAGATTCTTTTTCGCCGTATGCTTGAATTGAATACCCCTTTCTCCGTCAAGCTTTACCTTACGAGATGAGCCGTCGGTAAGGTAAACGACATTCATAGGCAGCTGTGTTGACAACCCAAGTTTATTTAGCGCATATATCCCGGTCGGTACAATCTTCGCCTTGTCGCGCCGGGCAATAGCAGCGGCAATCTCTTCAAAGGTAGGATAAAGCACACCCAATCCCAAAGCCTTGTCAATTTTGGGATAACAATATATACCACGTGCCACCCTTATAAGTTTTTGGGAAACAGCCAGCCGTTCAAAGGCTTTTTGAACGGCCTTTGAATCGCCATATCCTGCGTAATCGAGAGGTGATACTATTGTGCCTCTTCCGCGCTTTGATATGCTTGTAATTATTCTGTCCTCAATAGATTGCATTTGATATTTGCAATGGTTTTGTCGCAAATTTATAATATTTTTGCGACAAAACCAAATTGCCATACTACAATAAAATTGGATTTATGCGATGTTACAGCAAAAACTACACCAAGCAAGTGGAGTTTTAACCCGGAAATATGAAGCTCTTAGAACGCTTCTTCCTTTGCCGGACAGAGCGGTCGATATTCGCACATCCGGTTTCGGCAGCAATAAGCTTTGCCAAAAAGCTTTGAGAGTGTGTAACGCTTTGCAGCAATGGGCGATATAGCACTTTTCAGCATACTTTTTTGCAATTAGGCCATTTAAGGTGATGGATTGTGTGTAATATGTTGATTTTGTGCCGGATTATTTGTCCGTTCATTCTTGCTCGGAATCATCAATTACGATAAAGCAGATGTCGCCAAAATGTTGTTTGCCCACCTCTTCGCCTTTGAGAATTGCAGGCATTGCAATCATTCCTTTTGACTCAAGTATATCAAGCAAGTCCCACATCACTTCGTGATAGAACATAATTTGACCAACTCGTTCCGACGAAATATTATGTGCTGTATGCCATGCGGAGCAGTATTTCTTAATGGCATCGCTTAATTTGTTTGTAATGCTCCTACATAAATTATCTATATTATCATTGTTGTTTTTATGCAATACAGGGATTAGAATATTGCCTTTTTCGTCAGTCAGCCCCCATCCGGCTATAGCATCTATCACTTCTTGATTCTCAATGCGGCCGCCTTTGGTCTTGATTACTTCTCGCGCAAATGAAATAAGCTTGTTAGAATTTAGCCAATATCCAAGATTGTCTGTCCAATTCTGTAGTACCGGACCATAGCCATTTGTGCCAATTTTATCGTGTAAACGGCTTTCAAACATCGCCCAATATGCGCCCGACCAAGTGCCATGATCTTCGCAATTCACGGGAGAGCCCAATCGCTCGTCATCCCAGATGTATGAGTCAAGAAGATACGAGAATATAAGACTATAAGTGTGTTTGGAATATCCGGCTTTGGCAAAATCAGAAATAAGCTGCTTTATCTCCGGCTCTATCTCCGGGAATATACTGTCGGCAAACTCTTTAGATTGTTTACGTATATCGGTAGTTTCGGATTTCCCAAAGATATTCATTGAGGTCGTATAAACTCCTTTGTTTGAAGAAAGCAAATCTCCGACTTCAAGCAGCCTTAACTGACTTTTGCTATACGGTATGCCGAGCGAATCTAATTTGGCGACAGTTCCTGGCTGAACAAACGCGCAAAGAATATCCCAATTATTATCAGTAAGATACTGTGAAGGGTGAAAACTTGAGTAAGAGCAGAATGCTGTTGTGTCAAATAATTTATAAGGACGGCGGATAATGGCATTGGGCTCTTGCGTAATTGTGCTGTCGGGCGTTTCGGTCTGCGCTATCGCTGCTATCGCAACGGCGGCACAAAACATCGATGTAATGATTCGGTTTGGCATAAATTTTGAACTTTATTAGGCAGCAAATTTACATAAAATTCTCAAACAAAGTTGAGAAGTCGATGAAATGTTCAGCTATTTGTGGATATGGCTTAAATATGTAAGCGTGACATTGGGATATGCTGATATAATCAAATTTATAAAGCACTTATTATCCATACTGTTGGCTTATTCATTGCTAATCATTTCCCAGTGGCCGCCTTTCTTAGAGCCGACATAATGTACTATGTCAGAGAGTGCGGCGAGTTCGCGTTCGATTGTTTTGGTGGCGACACCAGACTTTTCCGCTTCGCGCGTTTGGAGGTCGAATGTTACTTTGACGGAATTGATAGTTGTTTCGATGTGTATAGGTCGACCCGTTACTTCTTGCCAACGTTTGAGTTTACGGAGTCCGTAGCCGAGATTCTCTGACAGATGTGCCAAACGGAACAACTCTTTTGCAATTAGGCCAATTGGCCCTTAGTTATGGGCCTTGGCAGCTTCAGGCAGGGGCATAAAAAAGAATGAGTAAACGTAAACCCGAAGGTTTGACGCATACTCATTCTCCTCTCTCCTCAGCGGTGCGTACGGGACTCGAACCCGTGACCCCATGCGTGACAGGCATGTATTCT
>Connie_p1__coassemble_861_pt1 | contig 116985 bp, 103 predicted proteins | sample Connie_p1__metabat2_low_PE_017 | metagenome-assembled genome bin Connie_p1 | reverse complement strand
GTAAGCCGGATATAAAATCGACAATATTAAATTGACCCCCGCCGCCAGGACTTTTTAGGGGTCAATCTTATTTTGACGAGGGGGTCAATTTTTTTCCGCCGACAGGGGGCAATCTGCACCGACTTTTCCACCTCGGGCTTATCCTCCCAAACAAGACCGTATGTTTTGGTCTCGTTGAGAAGCCCAAGAAGGGCCGAGCGTTCATCGTGGGACAAGCCCTCCAAGGTCTTGATGCGGTCAATAAGTTTATGTTTATCACTCGCTTTCATGCGATTTGTCGGTTCATTAAAAGCAGAGAACCCCAGCGTAGTATCTGAAGGCCGACCAAAGCCTGTAACGACTACGAAGGGGTTCTCAAAGTTTTCTCGGCTCGCGCCTTATGTCTTTGTATTGTGTTGACTGGTCATTTCTCAGATATTCCGTTGTATAGAATGCAAAGTTAACAAATTTTCTCGAATTTGATGGCATTACACCCGAGTTTTATGCTGATGTCGAGGGCATAAGTCCGTGGACACCGCAAAATTAGCCATATCCAGTGCTAAATCTTTGCACTGAAATGTAAAATGATATTGAATACACTGTTCCAATTCAAATAGAAGTCTAGTTGCCTTTTGCTTCGATCAGGGCTTGCACTTGCCGACCGGAGGTTCGGTAAGGGTAATCCTTACTATGGTGGTGCGTGACAGGCTGCGGGCGATGGCTTCATCGAAATGAGCCATATAGTTGGGGAGGAAGCGTTCGCAGAGCAAACGCAGAGCCTGTATCTTCTCGGAGTCGTCTTCGACTATTTCGGCTTTTCCGACAGCCACAGCTGAATGAAAATATTCTGTGAAGTTATGCTTTTCTTCTTCAAATTTGGGCGTGCACTTGCTGACTGCCGACAAGCTGACTATCGGATTGGCTCTCAGACAGTCCAGCTTTTCTCCCTCTCCGGCGCAATGGAAATATAATCGGTCGGTGCCGCATCTTACAAGCGACAGAGGCAATCCGTATGGTGTTCCGTCCGGACGAGTCATGCTTACTGTGACATAGGGCGCTTTGTCGAACACTTGCAGTGCCCAGGCGGCATCGCGCTGACGCTGCACTTTTCTCATCGGTCTCATAGATCTTCTTTTTTGATTTCGGCAAAGCGGGGGAAGGTGTCGCCATCGCGAATGATGCGCTCGAAGAACATTCGCTCGGGGCGTACCCAATAGCCGTGTTTGCTGTAGAGAGCCTGATAGACGACCATGCGCTCCTGGGTTTCGGAATCCTTTGCTATATGCCATAGCCGATATTTACCGCCTTTGAAGTGGCGGAAGTAGCGTTCGCGGACGGGCGTCACTTCGGCGAGCATCTGTTTTATTGCCGGGACGAGGTCTTGATGGACGTTTCCAGCGGTCATGGTGTGTGGGCCGTCGAAGTCGATTGCCTTGGGATAATATTCAGTGAACAGATTCCGAAAATGGGCGAGCGTGTCCTGCGAGCCGAACATTCCCCAGACTCGGTCGCGGTTGAAGGGGTCGTAGCAGTCGAACTGATGAGCCTCCATCCAGGCAAACTCGGCGATAAGCTCTGGAGTAATCTCAAACTGCTGTTGGCCGTCCTTGCGCGGCGACTTGTATTCGTGGATGCCGATGCGCGGCTCCAGAAACTCCGTCATCTTCAGGAACGGACTGACAAGAATCGCCGGCAGAGTTGTGAACCTCACAAGCTGCTGGCCGTAGAATGAGCCGCAGCTCGACCCGACAATGAGGTCGAACTGTTGCTCCCCGCACAAGTCCTGAAGCACATCCATCGCCTCGTATGGATGTAGCGGAATATCCGGAGCGACCACCTCGGCGATTCCATCCAGTTCCTTTCTCAGTGTATCGGCAATCTCACAATCTCCGCTTGATGTGAACCCATGAAGAAACATTATCTTTATCATAGACATTCATTAATCAAGGCTTAATCAGTCAGTGATTTGCGGATTTCCCAGTTGCCGGCGCGGTCACTTCCTTTGCGTACAACATAACCATGCTCTTTCAACGCTGAGATTATTCGTGATAGATAGCTTCTAGACAGATTTGTTTGTCTCATCAGTTCCGCATACGTTATGTCGCTGTTCATGCAAAGCAAATGGAACACTTTACGTTGGGGCTCTGATAATGAGAATTTTGATGAAGGATTTTCTGTTTCCTTTTCTGTCTCCTTTTCTGTCTCCTTTTCTGTCTCCTTTTCTGTCTCCTTTTCTGTCTCATCCATATGAGCCTTGCGCTCGATGACCTTGAAAGCTGTACCCAAAGACAGGTCAAATTCCGGTTGACCGTTGCCGTTTTCCAAGAGATCGTTCTCAACCCTTTGGACTCCACGACTAAAACGATTGACAAATCCAAGGACACGCAGAGCCTCAGCTATGATTGTATTCCGATAGTCATTTACGTTCGGAAAATTGTCTGCATTTGCCTTGCCATAAAGACCACCATGGTTGAGAATCTCGATGCGGTCGTCATACTGATAGAACTGTATCGGGCCATTCGAGTCATACGTGCGATGACAAATCGAATTCATAAGCAGCTCTCTTGTAGCCCAATGCGGATAATCCACGATAGTCTCTTCCCGGAGAACCGATACAGGTACAGGGCGTCTGTTGGTGATGGTGGTATCGACGAAAGTGTCGAGCTGATACAGCACTTTCATCAGGTTGCCTGAGAATTTGTACTCACGCTCCACCTCGCCGCCTTTGCCTTTTCCTCTGAACTTGACATACTGTATGTAGGCACCGGGCAGAAAACGCTCGACATTGTTTCCGAACATGATTATTCCGGCATTGGTGGGACAGTCAAATCGGGTGTCGAAGAATCCGAGCGACTGCATCTGGTGCTTGATGTCCCGCTTGTCATCTTTTAGTACATCGGCAGGGAACGCCTTCGGCAGATAGCCGTTAAGGAAAAGCTGCATGTCAATATCGTCAAGCGTGGCACGCAGGCATGGAAGCGCATCGTATGTCAAAGCCTGACTGTTGCGCTTCTCAATCAGAATCTTCTCGTCCTGCTCATTGGCGACACCTTTGCGCGGGCCGATACGAACCCATATCTGCCCCTTATATCGTATCGGGGGAAATGGAGACGGCTGTACTTCAACAACTGCGACATCGCCGTCGGCAAGCTCGACCTTTTGAACAATCATTGACGGCTGGGGCTGGACATTGCCGTCAGTACGGATTGCGGAGAGGTTTTTTAACAGCTCATCTGTAATATTCAAGCCGATAACCTTTCCAGTCTTGTCATCGGCACCGATAATCAGATAGCCAGGCTTACCGTGGTTGGGTAGGTCATTGGCAAATGCGCATATAGCCTGACCGAACTTATCTGTGTTGTTTACGGATATAGTCCTTTCAGCCCGGTCGCTCTCTATATCGTTGAGCAGACTTTGTATTATGTTTTTATCTATTGCCATCGGTCTTTACGGTTGAATCCTCGCGAATCATATCCTCCATGCTGACATTAAGCAGACGGCAGATTCGGGAGAATGTGAATATATCGGGTTGACTGGAGTTGGTACACCATTTCGAGACGGTAGTCTGGTCAACACCAAGCTGGGCGGCAAGCCATTTGTTGGTCTGCCGTCGCTCTGCGAGTACCACTTTCAGTCTATTGGTCGGACGATTCTCCATAGCGGGATTGTTTTCCACAAAATTAATGAAAATCTTTCAATAATAAGACTTTCTGTCAAATTTTATTTTGGCTATAGTCCCTTTGCGCTTCCGGTCGGAGAGTTTTTTCGGTGCAAAGTTACTGCGGACGGGAGCAACGGCAAGAGTCGCCGTGCTTTCCGGCGGTGACTGCACCCGTGAGCCTCCGCATTTTTATCGTGCCTCAAAAAATGGGTATCCCGGTCACAGTCTCGCCTACACCCTTGCCTTATACTCCCTCGTGTCCGCAGTGGTCACTTGCACGAAAAACGGTTCTCCCGACCGGGAAGCTCATAGGAGCTTCACAAAAGGGAAAAGGATCGACATTTAGGAACTCACAAATAATAAGGAACTATATGAGAGTAAAGAAAATGACCATCGAGGAGGGCCAGCGCGTAGGCATCAACCGCTTCCCGAACTTCCACAAGACAGGAAGTGTCCGAGGCATGAAGAAGCTCTATTATGGAGCGGACTGCCTTTTGGTACGTTGTGGTGACTATATCTATAATGTGTCGCCCGAACCACAAATCTACAATCAGGCAACAATCTAACCCCAACCGATATGAATACAGACATTGATTTCATGAAGATAGCCGAGGGAGACAAGGCTTTCGTCCACGAGTTCGAGAACTTCGTGAACGGCAAGATGAGCAGCGCCGAAAAGACCGGCATGGCAATGACCACCATGCACCGCTACCTCCAGCAGCAGGCTTTCAAGGTCTTCATGGGCTACATGAAGGCTCTGGCCCACAACTACCGCAGGGGGCTTTATGATGACCGCAACGAGTGGGCCTCACGTATCGCCGCCGAGGCATACGGCCACCTCATTGAGACCGCCTTAATATTCGACCCCGATTTCGCAACGCTCCAATTTGACTAAAGCATCATAATATGTGCAGATTACAGACACCCCAATTGGAGGAAGCCTTAAACGGCTTCCCCCTGTACTCCCAGGACGGCAAGGGAAAGGAAGCGATATGCCGTGCAATATTCGCAATAGGCTCCGCCCGATGGTTTATACTTGAGGGCGAAAGGGAGGGCGATGACACTATCTTGTTCGGCATAGTCATAGGCTTGCTTGATGATGAATACGGCTATGTGTCGCTGAAAGAACTCTCCTGTGTAGAACTCGACCTGACAGCACAAGGCTACGGCAAACTCCAAGTGCGCCAGCAGACCGACTTCAAGCCGACCGCATTGAAGAACCTACGCGATGACCGCTTGCAGAAGTTCCTCGCAAGGTTCGAGGATTAATCAATCTGTCAGCCGTGGCATTCTCCACCATGGCTGACATAAATACCTATAGACTATGTATATCGACGATTTGACCGATGCGGTGGTTGCATGTGCCGAAGCCAAAGGCTGGCACGTGGAAGCGGGCATCATCTACAAGGAGCAGAAAAGTGAGTTTGAGTTTGGCAAGTACAGCCCTGCCGGACGTGACTTTTCTTTCAACGCCACAATGAAATGCGCCAACATCAACTCTCTTATCGAGGACATCGACAATTACTATGAGGGATTTGATGTTGACTCCGAGACATATATCTGGCTTGACCAGTCGGGACATGGCAGAAACGGCGCTCCTTACAGAATGAGATCCGTGCTTGAAGATATGGAAGCCACCGAGAAGATGATAGGGGAACTTTTGGACGCTATAAAGGAAATGGAGGTTCCCGAAGAATACTGATTGCCCTTTAAGTCCACAAAGCGACCTGCCATATCCATCACGGACATGGCAGGTCTGAGTGCGCGGAATTGTACCCAATTAATTTATGAAAAACGAGTAAGTAGGCATGTTACATAGTGATATAATTAAGATAGCAGTCAAGAATGGCTGGCAGGTCTCGATAACTGATAGTGAGGGCGGCTTCTTCTGCGATTTTCATCGGCAGACGCTCGGCGGCTTGCAGTTCAGCTTCACCGCCGAGCTTACCGATGGACTTGTCGGCACACTCGTAGACGAGATCATCTTCTTTGTCGATGTGCTCGACCCCGAGCGTTATGCCGGCGAGTGGCTTGAAATATCCGGTGACTTATCCCCGTCGCGGTATTTTCAAGCAGTGACAGACATGGATGACATCCGCACCCGTGCTTGGCTTCTCGCCTTAGACCTTTCCGAAATCGCAGAGCAAGGCGATAAACTTCTCAACTTTCCGTGGTACCGCTGGAACTGAAGATAGATAAAGGTCGTTACTGTTTTCCAGTCTTACGTTTTCTACCCTTCTTCGGAAGGCCCGCTTCTTTGTAGGCTATCAGGTCTGCTCCTCTGAACAGTAGCCTTCTCTCATCCGGGGAATGGAAGAACCTCAATGGTCGCTCCGGATGCTTGATGTAATCGTAGATTGTGCATCGGTGGACACCGAGGTATCTGGAGGCATACGCTACGGTGTAGAGTTGTTCCGATACAATCTCAACTGTGTGTTTTCGGCAATCCATAAGTACATGATGTGATGAAGATTGGTTCGGTACTGCAAAGTTACTGCTTATTTATGTGCCTCACAATCTGCGGTTTGGGGCATTAAGAGGCATTTGGTTTACTTGTGGGGATAATGGTTTACCTCCTGCCTAATCCATGCTGTCGGGAAGAGAATAACTGTCCGGAGATTGTGGAACCGGTATATTTGGGTATAGTCAACGTTGACACTGACTAAGGCTCCACTGAACATTGTCAGTCACTGCCTGTAACTCCCTTTATTACTATATCTTATCTATTTTTCTCTAACAAAAGAATATAAATATATAGAGTGAAAAGTGTCAACCATTGACTATAATTTTTCGATGGATTTTCAAAATGACTACTTTTGTCAACCTTTGTCAACGCATACTTTATAGGACAATTGTCTATTATGTAGCACATTATGACTTTTCAACGTTGACTATCCCGAAACATATGTGTCTGATATTCCGAATATAGATGTTTCAAAAAGAAAAGGCATCCGGGGAATCCATACCCTCAGGATGCCTGAAGACCGAACGATGCCGTGCTCATGCGTTGAGCTTTGTGACAAGAACCTTGAACCGTTCCGTAGCCTTTAAGGAATGTTTCACACCCGGTGTCATAGTGAGCGCATCACCCTCTTTCAACTCAAGTACTTTATCCTCAATGTTGAACTCCATGCTCCCATCTATTACCTGGACGAGCACGTCGGCATTAGCCGTATGTGTGGGAATCTCAAGTCCCTTGTCAACTGCCATAAGGAGCGAAAGCCCGCTATGGTTCTGCATGACAATCTCCTTCGCTATGGAGCCGTCAGCGTATGGAATTCTGTCTTTTAATCTGAACATGTCGTAAATTTATTTAGAGGTTTCTTTTTTTGCGAATCTTCATAGTGATGACAAAGCCGATACCGAATATCAGAAAATATAAAGCGGCAAAGACAAGCCCGAGGCAGAGGAACAGTTCGGATGATATTTTCATAGCTTTACAGACTGGAAGGTTTCCTGCAAACGCGGGGGTATTCGCCCGTTCATATATTTCTGCCATCCGGCGTTAAATATGATGAGGAGCAATATCCACCATTCGGGGTATTTCAGAAAAAGCAATGACAGGGTTATTGCTACCGCTATGTTCACGATAATCCATCCCCACAATCCGGCCTTCCTGAAATCAATCCTAACATCACCGGCAGCGGCCGCCACGCGCCATGTGCACAGTCCGGACTCACAGACATATGCACAATATGCCATGAGCGTGGAGCCGAGAAGCGCCTCGGCAGCCGAATATCCGTGGTCAAGATGGAAATATGCGGCAAGAGACAGCGCTGCCAGCCAAAGGATGGCGTGCGCCGCCGCTATCACATATTTATGGATAAATCGATTCACATTCTGACCGTCCATTTCTTTCAACCGATAAGGGTAGCCAAATCTTCGTCAACGGTGGCGATGGTACCTATATTGAACTTCTCCTGAAGCACTTTCAGAATTTCGGGGGTGAAAAACGCCGGCAGCGTCGGGCCGGTGTGGATATTCTTCACTCCGAGGCTCAACAGGGCCAGAAGCACAATCACCGCCTTCTGCTCATACCATGCGATGTTGTAGACAATCGGCAGATCGTTGACACTCTCCAGGTCGAAAGCGTCCTTGAGAGCATTGGCAATCACGACGAGCGAATAGGAGTCGTTACACTGTCCGGCATCGAGCACGCGCGGAACACCCTCGATATCACCGAGCGGAAGCTTGTTGTAGCGGTATTTGGCACAGCCTGCGGTGAGAATCACGCAGTCTTTAGGAAGCCTTTCCGCAAATTCCGTATAGTATTTGCGAGAGGGCATTCTGCCGTCACAGCCTGCCATGACCACAAACTTGCGGATTTTACCGCTTTTGATGAGGTCGATAATCTTAGGCGCCAAAGCAAGCACCTGGTTATGGGCGAATCCGGCGACAATCTCACCGTGCTCTATCTCTGTCGGCGGCTGGCATGTCTGCGCCCGCTCTATGATTTCAGAAAAATCCTTTTTGCCGTCCTTCCCCTCTGGGATAAAATGTGTGCCGGGCATTCCGACGACACCGGTCGTGTAGACGCGGTCCATGTAGGTGGTTTTCGGACGCGGGGGCACGATGCAGTTGGAGGTGAAGAGGAACATGCCGTTGAATGTCTCGAACTCGTCAATCTGCCGCCACCATGCGTTGCCGTAGTTACCTGCAAAGTGGGGGAATTTCTTGAAGAAAGGATAGCTCTGGGCAGGGAGCATCTCCGAGTGGGTGTAGATGTCAACCCCTTTGCCTGCTGACTGTTCGAGCAGTTCCTCAAGATCCTTGAGGTCGTGACCGCTCACGAGTATGCCCGGACGGTTCCTTACTCCGATGTTTACCTTTGTGATTTCTGGATTGCCGTAGGTCGATGTGTTTGCCTTGTCAAGCAGAGCCATAGCCTTTACACCCCCGTCACCCACATTGAGCACGAGCGAAAACAGCTCATCCACGCTTATGTCAGGACGGCTTATCTCGGCAAGGGCGTTCTCTATCACGACATATATGTCTTCGTCCTCATAACCGAGGTTACAGGCGTGGCGGGCATAGGCTGCCATACCCTTGCAGCCGTACATGGCAAGCTGCTTGAGACCTCTTATATTCGGGTTCTTGTCATGGAGCACACTTGTGATTTCTTCTTCAAGAGTGCCGCAGTGTTCGATTACCTCATGTACGCCATATTCCTCCTTTGGGATATGATACGACACCTCAGGCATGAAAGGAGGCTCCATGCCGCGCTTTTTCGACTCTCCTTCGAGTTCGTTTTTCAGGTCGAGGGCTTTTGAGATATAGCCGTCGAGCATATCATTGTTGAAGTTCGCGTTGGTAATGGTGGTGAACAGTGCGTCGACGATGAACCGGGATGCATCCTTGCTTGATGCGCCTTTCTCTCGCAACTGTCGGTTTACGATGGCCATACCACGGGCGATGTAAAGCAGCTGATCCATTCTTGCAGACGTTTCTGGTTTCTTTCCGCATACACCTTGTATCTCGCAGCCTTTGCCGCGTGCGGTCTCCTGGCACTGGTAACAGAACATTTTCATAAGTGGAGGATATGTTAAGAGATTATTTTGTCAATAAGTTGTAAACCACAATGGCATTGTTATGTCGTTCATCATGAGACGAATAAAGTAATGTCACTACAGATTTCTGTGCAAGAAGATGTCGCAATGCCACAAACGAAGGGCTGGTCTCCAGTTCTTTGGAATATCGAGTCTCAAATTCAGACCATCGGTTATCGGGATCCGCATGAAGCCATTCGCGGAGTTCTGTGGACGGCGCGATATCCTTATCCCACAAATCATAATGGAAAGTCTCGTGCGAGAGACCTCTCGGCCAAAGTCTGTCTATATATACCCTGAAGCCGTCTTCCGGAGAAGCGGGTTCGTAAGCCCGTTTTAATTGATATTGTGTCATAAACTGTAATATTACATATATTTACTATTCAATTTCAACACCTGTATCCGCTGTATGGTTCATAATTAATAATGAGGATTGAATTATATTTGAAACAAAGCATACAACAAAACTTGATATTAGTAGAACCTCATTGAAAAATGACTGCATGAAACAGGGTCGAGAGGAATAGTCTGGCTGACAGACCCGAAGAAACTACCGGGCAAAATTAGCGTCCGCCTCTTTCGGACTGCAAGGCCGGGCCTTGCGGTTTCGGGAAAAATCATCCTCGCTTCGCTCCGGTATTTTTCCCGAAAGCCTTGCATTACCGGAGTCGGCCGCTGTAATGCCCTTGTAGTTCATCGGACTGCCAAGCCCGGATATTCAATATAGAAAAGGAGGCCATTTACAGGCTCCTTTTCTATTTTCTGTGAGTGGGTATCTTATGTGTCGTTCTCCGGTATGTCATCGGAGGTATCTTCGTCATCGTCCATAATCTCGGTTTCAAGATCGAGGCTTAATTCATCTTTAAGCATCTGGTAATCGAAGCACAATGCCTTGGGGCGATTATACTTTACTCTTCGTACCTGCTGTCCGTTATCCTCCTGCATTATGACTTCCGGAACGGCATTCTGATTGAGAATGACAAATCTGTCCTGCTTGGTGCCGAGATAAGATTCATGCGACTTTAGGTATGATAATATCGTCGACCAGTTGGAACGGCTCGATGTCGGGTTATTGGAGCGTCCACGGAACAGTTCCGCCACGGCAGCCGTGTTGAGATACAGTATCGGGCGGGCTTCCTTGAACTCTATCTCGTTCTTGGAGTTGATGGCTCTGAACGTTCTCTGATACTTTATTCTGAAATGTGCCTTCTCGATACATCTGCCTGATGTCTGATACCCTTGTAGCGCATTCCAGAAATCAGACACCTCGGAGCTTTCCTTGGCGTATTCATTCTGATTGCGTACGCCTTTCAATGCCGTCTCAAACAGTTCGCTGTAACTGAACGGCAACTCAATGGCTGTTTCAAGTGTCCTGTAGGCTGCAAGTATGATGACCCAGTTGCCGAATATACGGTCATGGATTTTCTCTTCAGAAAGCTTTGATGAAAATTCTTTTTTGACTGCCGAATATACTTCCCTGAAGTTGTCGGCAAACAAATCCCGGTGATCCAGCAGTTGTAATGTCAGATGTGTGAGTCCGAGATTGGCGGTGGATATAAGGTCTTCGTATTTTTTCTTCTCCTGAAACGAGAATGACACTTTCGAGAAAGCGAGATATACCAGACGGGTATAGAGTGCCATGTCCGTGGTAGGTTTGTCCTAACCGCAGACAATAACCCCGGTGGATACTATGGTCTGTGCAGCCATGCCGTCCGTATTGGTGTTCTTCTTTGTTTGACCGCCGCCTCCCCAGAGTCCTTTGAGGAAGCCAATCTTTATATCATCGAGGTCATTCTTATACTCGTCGAACACCACAAGGGTATCGACTGCCTGCGAAACCCTGTCGTTCATCGCCGGAATGGATGTCACGCTCATATTGGGCGGATCTATTCCATGCAAAAAGAATGGCTGGAGGCAGGTAGCGAGCGAGGTCTTGCCGGTACCTTTCTCACCGAAGAGATTGAGAATCGGGAAATGCCTTGTCTGACGGTAGATAATGTCTCGAAAAAGAGTAGCGAGAAGGTAGCATATCGCAATCCGTGCCTGTTCTCCATACACCTCTATGAGCATTGCTGCGAAATCATACAGTTTGATACCATTGCGGTTCTCATGTATCATCAGTCGTTCAAACTGGTATATCTCGTCATTATCTCGGTACATCTTCGATGTCGCCGGTATATAGTATGCCTTGCCGTCGGCGCCCCTGACAATGCCGAGATTATCCACAGTACGGAATACTCCACCGTCATACAGTCCGTTGCCAAAAGCGAAGAACTCCCTCTGGCTATCCCATCCAAGTTTCCTTATCCTCTGTGCCGTATCGGTCTTTTTATATATGTATTCCTTTACACGGTTGAGTTTGTCTATTTTCGCTTTCCACATGAAATAGCCCAGGGAGGCGGTCCTCTGCTGGAACTTGGTGAGGGAACACATCTCTGATTCACGAAGTTCTATATCAACGGTCTCATTGGCTATATTCCTTAGTTTGAAAAGTCTCGTGCCGTTGACTTCATCGGCTATGTGGAACAGCGGTTCCATGATGAAGTTGGACAACCGTACAGGTTCATCTTCTTCATCACCGATGGAATAGTAGCAGTTGTCGCGGATAAACTGCCCGAACTGACGCAGCAGCTCCACATCACGCTGTTGCTCGTCCATGGCAGATAGCTTCTCATGCTGCTTCCGGGCTTCATTTCTGACTATGTTGACGGCATCACGCCACTGTTTGGCTTTGCCGTGTATCTTTGACAGTTGTTCTATGCACTGGTCGAACACAAGCTGATCCCTGACATAGCGCAGCAGGGTGGCTATTTCCGATACGACATTTCTTTCCTCCATCATGGAACCTGCCTGAAAGAACCGTTTTTCGCCAAGCCAAACTATGAAATGCTTTTCTTTCAAAGATAAATAATCCTCCGGCATGAGGATAAAGCTGTCAGCGTCGTTCTTGCCGGGTTTCATTCGCGGTGCGTTTACCGGGACACCGTCAGGATATAGTTCCGACAAATCCTGTTCAGTCATAGGTACTTCGCTGAATGGAAGTTCCCTGACTGTCACATGAAGGCCCTTTTTAAGTGCCGTGACTCCGTTTGCCATCACAGCCTCGAAGCCCGGGCCGTATGGCTTGTTGTCGGCAACATCCGAGTCCGGGATAAAACATACCGATTCGGTTATTCTCTTCAGTTGTTCAAACTGGCTGTCGGTCATAGCCGTGCCGAGTGGCGCGACCGTGTTATCATATCCGATTGACTGCATACGCAGAGTGTCGGATGCGCCTTCGACTATGATAACATATTCTGACTGGCGGTTACGGGAAGCCCGGTCAATGCCGAACAATGTCTCTCCCTTCTCGTATATAAGTGATGTAGGGGAATTGATGTATTTTGGAACATTTACTTTGTCGCCAATGTATCTCGCGGTATATGCTATGATCCGGCCCCACCTGTTGCGGATGGGTATCATTATACGCTGGCGGAATGTCGCATATATACTTCCGTCCTTGCCGCGTGAATACATACCCAATTCAAACAGAATATCCTCCGGAATAGCTTTCCGTCGGCAGTATTCCATAAATCCCCTTTCGTTCTTAGGAGCATAACCGCCGGCTATGCTGTAAAAATCTTCTGACCAGCGGAATTTGAGATATTCAACTGCTTTACGCGACTCATCCGTCATGTTAACACGGATGGAGTCAACAAAAAATTTCTGTATAATATCCAGCGCAGCAAGCATGGACTCACGATGCCTGGCATCGGCTCTGTCTTCCTCTGTTCCGGCGGCTTCGCTCTCCTCAATGGGGATATTGTTATCATTGGCAATCTTCCTTACTGCCTCGATGAATGTAAGGTTCTCCTTTTCCATGATGAAGCTGATGGCATCACCTCCCCGCTGGCAACTGAAACAGTGAAATAGCTTTTTGACCGGAGAAACTGAAAATGACGGCTTGTTATCGGTATGAAACGGACATGAACCGATAAGCGAAGCCCCGCTCCTCCTGAGATTCACATAAGGTTTCAGCACATCGGCTATGTCCAGATCGCGGACTCTTTGGATAGTCTTGTCGCTTATCATAATTTGGCATGTAGATTCCAGCAGTCGATGATTGACTGCCCGGAATATTTCGGTCTTTGTTTGTTATCGGGATTGATTGGACTAATCAATCCGAGCAATCTGTATCTACGGAGGGTCTTACGGCTGATTCCAAGTTCCGCACAGGCTCTTTTCACACAATACACCCCAGCCGGATTGCAAGTCGGTGGTAATTCTCTCATGTCACACTGATTATTGGAAGCTCGTCGAGAAATATCGACTGCCCGGCCACCTTTCCCATAGCGGTCTTCGCCCACTCAGGAATACGGCAGCACATGTACTTCCAGCTGAAGAATGTCCTGCGGTTGACACCGGTAGCCTCGACAACCTCTGTCACAAATTTAACCCTCTGTCGTTCCGAGAGCAGATCGAGATATGCACAAAGTTGGTTGGCATCGCGGTGTTTTACATCATTAATGTGTTGCCCCATACCCACAACTGGTTATTTAGTCAAGATAATCCTGAACAGTTCTCTGTAGCATACGCAACTCGCAAGTGCGATATTCAACCTTTCCGGGTCTTTTTATCGGCTCTATTTTACCCTGACGTCTCCAACGCTCTACGTTGCGTCTGCCAAATACCTCGTATGCTTTTCTCTGGCTCAGGTATTCCGGGTCGTCATTGTCGTTTTTTAGCAATGCGACTACTCGGGAAGCCAAATCGTTAAGGAACGTCTCATACGGAATGAGATGGTCAAGAAATTGAAGTAATGCCATAGTAGTCTGTCTTTAGTCAAGCCATGCGACGGACTTCAATAGTCTGTGCAGCACGATTCGTTTTTGTCGTAAACTGACGATTATAAATTGCTCCGAGTTCTGAAGCCTGAGTGCGAACGCTCTTTAGCCGAGCGATGGGGAATGTGGCGGTATCGCCACCTTTCATTTCCACCAATGTGGGGCGGATTTTCTGGGTGTTCTCATTCATAGTTCCTTAAAAATCTTGTTTAATATTTGGTTGTTTGAGGATTAATGACTAATTTTGCGATTAGAATCAATCGCTGTTCTTGTAACGTAAAGTACAGCATTTTGGTTTAGATAAACAAATATTATGATAGCTAATTAGGAAATATTCGCTGTTTAATGTTTAATGTTTAATATTCAACTGAAAGAGGTCCATATCGGACAGGAGATTGACAAGCGCAGAGAGGAGCTTAATATGAGCAAATCCGAATTCGAACGGCTCATAGGGGTTCCTCAGCAACATGTCAATCGTATATTTGAAAAGGCGTCCATAGACACGGCAAAGCTCATTAAGATCAGCCGTGTCCTTGACTTCAATTTCTTTTCATTATATTGCGATATTCCCAATAATGTCTATGCTTACATGGCTGCTGTTGCCTTGGGTGACGGCAATGCCATGAATAATATAGGAGATGCCGCTCTTGCCTCCATCATAGAGCAGCAAAAGCTGAAAATCGAGGGCATGGAGGAGAGTAAGACCCTTCTTATCGACCAGATAAATGGTCTGAAGGATCAGATTTCTCAACTCAAATCGCAGCTCGATGATAAAAACGAGTTAATCAACATATACAAACAACGTGTAAATCAATGAATTAAAACTACTATACACCGACATTGCAGCCAATCTGTAAACGGTCAAAAATTGTTTACCAATTGTTTACCAATACAGGTTAAGTCATTAAGATTGTGTGCCATATACTAATGGCCCAGGCTGCAATTGAGGGATAATCGGAATATTCTGACAATCAGATAGATAGGCGATAAGCCCTTGATGAAAAAGGGGTTATCGCCTATTTTTTACGTACATAACGACACATCCCATGTGCAGTATGAACGGAAATGTTTAGAAATAGTTTAGAGTTTTTCAACCCGTGTTTAGAGCGATGTTTAGAGCCTGGTTGGCGGTTGTGGCGTTACTTTATGCTGTTTCCGAGGGTGTAGGCTTGCTGCATTGCCGGGTGGTTGGTCATTTCGCCGGGGCCCGATACTCCGCCGGCAAAAACGCTGCCTGCAAGTCGTGCATTCTCGAAGCAATCGATCCATCCTGTAATTCCCGCAACGGCGCGCGACGGAACATCCTCTTCGTCCTCGGCTGCGCTTGTCAGCACATATATGTCGCGAAATCGATAGTCGGATGTATATAGTGGATTGGCTCGGTCAAGAAGCGTTTTAAGTTGTCCGCTCATTTCGTAATAGTAGATTGGCGTTGCATAGACAATTATGTCAGCGTCATGCATTCGGGCTACTATCTGACGGCTGTCGTCATTGATTACACACTGTTGTGTCGCCTGACAGGCAAGGCATCCGCGACAGAATCTTATGTCTTTTCCGCGAAGTGACACAAACTCTACATTGTGACCCGCATCTACGGCTCCACGTGCAAATTCATTGGCAAGAGCTTCGGAGTTGCTGTTCAGGCGCAGGCTTGATGAGATAATGAGTATATTCTTCATGATGAAATTATAAATTGTTGGTCTGTAAAATCATATATAAAGTGTCGCCGAAATGGCTTCGGTGAGCCTAACCTTTTTGTTTGTTGAGAAGTTCAATAATCGCTTATTGATTCGCGTTGGTTATGAACTTTGCTGTCATTTCCGAAATGTCGGCAATTATATCCTCGGTATGCTCCATGTCGTAGTGTGAGTCGGCGATAAACACTGCTATGCTGTAGCGTGTTCCGTCGGGAAGATGCACGTATCCCGCATCGTTTACAGCCATGAGGCTACCATCGGGATTTACGAAACCGGTTCCCGTCTTGTGTCCTATTACCGCATTGGCTTCAATCAAAGGCTTGGCCAATCGTCCCTGACCGGTTTCGCATGACTCCATCAATTGCTTTATGCGTTTCGACAGCGTGTCGTTACATTGGAAGTCAAATGTCCACATCAGTTTGGCCATGGCTAGAGGGGTTGCTGAATTTTCGTAGCATCGCGACATATCGATGTGCATGTCGTCTTCGCTCCATTTGATTGTAACGCCTTCTATTCCGATTCCCGATACGTATTCATTGGCCGAAGCGGCTCCGCCTACGCAATTCAGCAAAATGTCCGATGCATTGTTGTCGCTTTGCTGAAGGGCATAGGCCAGCAATTCATCAAATGTGATTGACGCGGTGTCGACATCGGCGTATTTCTTCAGCATGGGGCTGTAAGTATCGCGATGTAAATCGCCGGCTGTAACGAGGCATGAATCCGAGAAGTCGATGTCACGCATTCGGCAATATTCGGCCACGGCCATGGCGATTGGAAATTTGTAAACGCTCAACATTGGAAATGCGTAATCGCCATTGACCGATACCGAGTATCGGCCATTGACAAGTACAGCGATTCCGATTCGGGCATTTTTATCGGCTATGTATTGGGTAAGCTTCTCCTTCAGCGGGGCGTAAGGATTTGATGGCGATTGTGGAATTTCGATTTTTTCGCCGAGAAAATGCGGTCGTTCCCCTACAAGCAGATCAAGCATCATCTTGTCACGGGCGAGCCATTCACGCAACGCAAGTCGCATTCTCACCAGTCGTCCGGCACGCAGGGGGGCAGCTATAGCCACCGCCTCGATACCGCTTTTCTCGGCGAGATAGAGGGCACGCGCGTTATGGTCGGCCTGTGATATTATTGTCAATGAATCGCAGCCGAAGACCTCCTTTGCTCTCACCACTGAGTCGAGAGTGCGGAATCCGGCATAGTCAGGCACTATTGCATCCTCGGGAATGCCGTGAGCCATGAGTGAGTCCTTCATGGCCGTTGTTTCGTCATATTGTCGTGTGTGGTTGTCGCCGCTCACGATTATGTAATCAATCTTTCCTTGACGGAACAGCTCTACCGCAGTATTGATGCGGTTGGTGAAGTAGGAGTTAGGTGTGCCGTAACGGTTAAGCGGTGAAGTTCCGAGCAGTAGGGCCACGCGATTGTGCGGTAGGGCATCAATGTCGTCATATATTCGGTCGCGTGTGCTGCGTTCAACCACAATATTGGCAATGATGGTGAATAGGGTGACGACGACTGCAAATGTAGCCAACGATAATCCTATTCTGCGAAATATTATGTTCCTCTTATTATTCATGTGATAATGTGATAGCTTGATTGATGCTCAAAATTAATCGTTTCCTCGCAATAAATCAACTGAAAGATGTTTTTGTAACAACAAATTAGGTTGTGAAGATGAAAAATGTTAGATTTGTGTATTCGCTCTAATGCGATCTCCTTGCATGATGTTTCATAAATGGCTTATCATCTTGACAATAGGGCTTGTAGCTTCAATATCGGCAAGCTCACAATCGGTGGATGAACGCATTGCCAATGCCATGAACGCGTCCGATTGGTTTGGCCTTGATTCGATATATGGGTCCACCCCTAAGGATTCGATAAATCCGTTTTTGGAGGTGTTTTCACGTTGCCTCATAGGCAACCGTCTTAACCGCCCCGATGTTTCAATCCCGGCATTTGAGGAGCTGTTCAATAATTATAATGAGTCGCTGGACCTTAATAACTACCTCAGTTCTTCAGTTATGTGGGCTATGGATTTAAGCCGGGTGGGAAAGAATAAGGAGGCCGCATCGCTGATGTCGCAAGTTATCGAACAGGCGTTACAATATCTTGATTCTGCGGCGGTCATGACCATGCATAGCTATGAATCAAAATATAAGGAATTGTCGGCTTATCAACCCTATGCAATGTCGATAGATGGCGACGAAGGTGTTATCCCGTTCAAGCTTATACAAGTAGGTCGCACTGAGAAGCCGGGATTGGCCATCGAACTTGAGCGATGCCAAGTCAACGGACATGATGTCAAGCCAACTTTTGACACAGGTGCGGGAGTAAACATAGTCAATGATTCTATTGCCCGATTGTGCGGATTCACCTATCAGGAATCCGATGTAAACGTAATGGGCGTAGGGCGAAAGTCGGCTCGCCTTGCAATTGCAAAGGAGCTCGTTCTTGGAAATGTCACGCTGACCGATGTGCCATTTTATGTTGTCGACATGTCAACCGGAAACCGGGAGGCTGACAATTATGTATCGCATCTTGAATTAATAGTTGGAAGCGAACTGATGCTGGCGATTAAGGATTTGACTGTGGATTTTATAAAGCGCTCCATATCAATACCACGAGAGGCTGCGGTGCGTAGTGACAAACAGTCAAATATGTGTTTTTCTTCCCAGATGAATCTGTTGGTCAAAGGTGGTGTCGACGGGCGTCCGTTGCTTTTCAATCTTGATACCGGCGATGCATCCACCGGCATATTGATGCCTTCGTTCTATAAGCGTAATAAGGATTATGTATTGTCACATTCTGTTCCCGATACTATACGGCAGGCGGGGCTTGGCGGATGGATTAAGATAGAGGGTTTCAACCTTGAGAATCCGCTTATCAAACTCGGGAATAGCCAAGTACGCGGTCAATCTATTTTTGTGTGCGGCGACAATAGTTCAATACCCATGTTTGCCGATGATGTTGACTGTAATCTCGGTTTGCAATCTATAATCCTTTTCGACCGCATACGATTCAATATGGTCGACATGACATTGACTGCAATGCCCGTCAAGAAATCGGATGAGCTTAACCTTAATGCATCGAAAATAAAATATAATCATAAGCCGGAATATACTGACTGGCAAGCGGTAGGCATGCTCCTCTTTGGCGTGACAAAGCAACTCATCTACCCCTATTCAGTGGATAACCCTGATCTATAACCGTAGCTCCCTTAAATAATTAAATGTCCAATTTCGACATTTTCACTTGTTAATAAGATGTAGCTCACGCTCGTGTCGGGTGAATATGCTCAAAACAATAGTTTTATTCCGCTTATAATATTTTGCTTATATCCTGTCGATTATCTATATTTGCAATATAAACAAAAACGATAATAGCCAATGAAATAAAATTATTAACCAAGACATATTAAAAAGAGTGTTTCACTTTTTACTTGATGTATTCTGAAAAATCGCCAATTTACAAGAGTACTCATCGCTGTAGAAAGGAAATGCTTGCATCTACATAGGTGTGGGCTTTTCTTATTTGCATGAGTACAGGTGTTTGGCGATACCTTCAGAATAGCAATAAGTATCATAAAGTCTACACCTTCTTTTTGCTGTGTCGCAAAAATAACTTATGGAGATATATCAGGAAAATGGTCTATACGGACTAAAGAGTGATTGTGGAGAAGTGATTATTTCTCCGCAATATCGTGATTTTTATTCCTTTTCATGTGGAGTAGCGTGTGTAAGAGATATTCATTATCACTATGCGTATATAGACAGCAATAATGAACCTATAGTGCCATTTGGAAAATACATATGGATTGATTCTTACTTTACTTGTGGTTATGCCAGAGTTAAAGGCTATTCAATAATCGAAGATAAAGAATACTGGGGGATTATCAACACATTAGGTGTATTAGTAGTTCCACTTGAGTATGACAATATATGGACAATTAATGAACAATATATTGATAACTTAAAAGCATACAAGAATGATACAGAATGTAGAATTAATTTAATAAAGGCTGAAAAATATATAGTTTTAGACGGACTTAAATACATTAAAACTTATACAATTGATGAGTTTAAGTCTGATTTTAATGTCAGTCAAGTATATGTCAGAAAGAGCCTGTCTAATAGCCATGTGTTTTTTCATTATGGAACAAATATCGGTATAGTTTCTAATGATAATTGTATGTTAAACCCTGTAATATCTATTGTCCGCAATAGTGCTGGCAAAATTTTTAGTTTGCTCCATAATAAGAGTAATATAGGCAAGACTCGAATAAAACAAGCAAAAAATCTAGCTCAAACTAGACATATAAAGGACTATATAAGAGATTACGACTCTTACAATGATTATAACAACTATATTGAGGAATCAAGACTTGATGCTTTTGAGGGAGATGAGAGTAACTACTGGAATATTGACTAAAAAATTTAAATCAATAAATATGAAATATCCAATGCATTTCGGTTTAGAAAAAGCAGGATTACCGCTTATTCTAACTACAGGCAATCCAAATGATTTGTGTTTCCTGATAGACACAGGTTCTACGAATAATGTAATCTTTGACTTCGTGTACCAGCATTTCAAAGAATACTTTGCACCTACTTCAGATAGTCAAAACATCATGGGGATTGATGGCTCATTAAAACCTACTATCATTGTAAATGCTGATTTGCAGTTTGATGATTTAAGGTACAAAGCTCCTTTTGTGGTGCTTGAAGCCAATGATGCAGTAACCCAAGTACAGGCAGAAACTGGCATACAGATACATGGAGTCTTGGGCATACCATTCCTTATGGAGAATAAATGTATGATAGACTTTGATAAACTAATAATACAAAATCAATGATAGAGGGACTGTTTATAATAGCTATAGGAGCATTGATTTTGCTCTATGCTCAGAGGCAATCGGATAAAAAGACCATTGAGCAACATGAATACAAGGAGTGAACTTCCCCATACTGAACTTGTATATATAGGAAATATCGGATTTATGTTTGAGGTCAATCACGATCTCAAATATAATCTGATAAGTCCTGCCGTACTTGAGTTCTTTGATGGAATACCTGAAAGTGAAGAAGTAACCGAGGATTGTGCTTTTCCATTGCCAATATCCAACACAAATCTCCGCCAATCCATCTTCCAAAATATGGGTCAAGAATGGGCAGTATGCTCAGATGGTATTTTTAGAAAGTGTCAAGTAATCCAATGCAATGTAGAGTATATAACTATCACAAAATCTATTGTCTTTCATATAGATAAAGCTTTATTTGATAGAGATATAACTGGAATTATCTCATTTTAATATCCTCATAATGCTGAACAAGAAAAAATATCTAAACATTGACTCCACGGTTTATATATATGACGCGCATCTTTGATTTCAATAACTTCAAAATAAAATCAGAATGAGAAAACTCGGTATATTTCTTGCAGTCATAGGTCTGATACAGACTATAGTCCTCATAATAAACTTGACAAATAAAGGACTTGACTTGGAACTTTTCATCACAGCTATGTGCTTTATATTCATAGGAATTATGATATTCCTTATAGGCAACTATAGGAAAAAAACAGCAATAAAAGCTGGTAAAAAGTATAAAGAAATAGGCTGGGGAAAAGCCATCGGTGCATTCTTTATTGTAATGTTTGCCATAGCCATTGTAGGAAGAATAGCCCTATCTATTACAGAAAGCTCTTTTGAGGGGCAGGTAAAGAAAGCTAATCAAGGTTGCCCTATTCCTGTTGTAGGTGGAACAGGGCAGATTATTTCAATAACTCTTGAAGATAGTATGGTGGTTTATACTCTGACTTATGATGCCAATGTCATCACTTTAGACAGACTTCAAGATGATCCAGACAATTATAAGAGGGTGATTATACTCTCTTCCTACCTCCTTAATGGACAAAACAAAAATGGTGACAAGTTTATGAAAATGATTTTTGACAACCATTATGGTATTGCATTTAAGGTTCAGTCAAACAAGGGTAAAGAATTTGCCATATCTGCCAATACAACAGAACTTAAAGCCCTTTTACAAGAGGCAGAGAAATCCCCTACAGAAGCCATGAAAGAGGTACTTGAATGGCAAATAAAAGATAATCAATCTACACTTCCCGCTAAACTTGGTGATGATATGACATTAGTAGCCATTATTTGTGATTCTACAAGTCTCATCTATAGAGTAGTGATAGAAGAGCCTTTAACCATATCTGAGATTGAGGACAATAATACTTCCATGAATAGAAGTGCTATCCTTAGAGAACTTTATTGTGAACCATCATCTAAAGCCAATCTTGATATGTGTTCTATTGGCAACTTCAATCTTGTCTATAGATATGTTGATGAAATGAATACAGATAGTTGTGACATAATATTCTCGCATAGGGAAATTTCTGATATTGTCAGAATACCTAAGTCATTAAATATTAGATAGGCATGAAGAGAAAATTACTCAAAGCTGTTGGCTATATAATGCTTGCCATAGGCATAATCGGAGGATTGTCAACCATAGATATGGTATTCAATGGAAATCTCTCTATATGGATAATATTGGTGATATGCTTCTGTGGCATCGGCTCAATATCATTATCAGCTTCAAAAGGGATGAAAAATGTAGAATCTGAAGGAATAAATCCAAAGAGTACAGAAAATGCAATTCGCCATAAACCTAAGAAGACTTATAATCATATACTTCATTATGTTAAAAGAGTATATTCTTCAATAAAAGAGCAAGTAGTTAAGATTGATCATTTGTATTTCAAGGTCATTCTGACAATTATAGCAGTCCTTTTATTGATTATAGCAGTGGAAATCAATGATAAGCTATCAGCAATAGCTTTTGAAATCTACAGAAAGTAATCGGAAGTTTATGGATGATGCTCCGAATATAGTTATAGCCATTATAATCAATGTAATATTCTACATTGTTGTTCCATTGATAATGGTATACCGGAGAGGATATTTTATTAATTTCAGTGAAAGGCTTGAATGGATTAAGAACATCCTCAATAGGAAGAATGCTTATCTCCCTGAAGAATGGACTGTTATAAAAATCAGACCCTTTTCTGCATTTGAAAAGTATCAGATACAGAAAGTTGTAGTGAAATTCATGCTTGAAAATAGGGATGGATATTGGGCTGTCATAATCCTAAATAGTGGAAAGCACAGGCTTTTCAAGCTTGGAGAGAATGGAGGTTATTGGATTGACAATGAAATCCATAAAGACAATATTCGATTAAGGACTTGGCAAAAAAGTACTCAACATAAGTACGACATTTCAATAATCATTAGTGGAATGTCGAAATTTAATAACCAGTAAATTATATAGTTATGAATTTACAATACAACCCCGTAATGATAGGTATAATTAAATACGTTTTCTTTATTATAATATGTCTATCAGTTGAGTCTTATGATCATCACACCGGAGCATACTGCTATTTATTATATGGATTAGATGGATTATCAACTTATGATCTATTGTTTTTAATTGTGGTTATGATAATATGCTTAAATTTTCCAAGATCTAATCACATAACAAATAAGACAATTAGGCGTACAGAAATAATAATATATTTGTTGAGTTTTCTAATAAGTAGCTAAGAAAAATAAATGAACATATCAGGCCCTTTTGGAGAAGTTGATGAAATGGGTTTTGCCCAGTCCCGCAAGCCCTCTGTTGACAGCATAGAAGAGATTGTCAGTCGAGACATAATCTGCGGGCTGTATCCATTGCCCCTTGAGTATTCTCCAAAGAGTCTCAGCGATGTTGAGATGTGGGGAATAAGGAGGCAGGAAGAAAAGGAAAAGTCCCCGTTTTTCCCATATCTTTCTCATTTCCTTCATATACTTGCTTCTATGCACCTTGGCATTGTCAAGCACGATGAATGTGTCCTTCCTTATTGTAAGGGAGAACCTGTCAAGGAAATCCGCGATGCGTTCGGATGTCATGCTTTTGGTGGAACAGAAGCCATGATACCGACTGTCGTAGTCAATCATTCCCCAGATATTGAGTCTTGCCCCTCTGTCCGACGGAATGGTGATGTTTTCTCCTGGAAACTGCCATCCATATGGCACGTATCCTTCGGTACAAGTGAAGCTTCCGTCTCCAAAATAGAGGTCGATAAGGCCGTCACGGTACTGTTGTTCAAGCTCTTGCAGCTTCTCCTTTTTATAAGCGTAGAGTTGCGGCGAGGGTGTCCCTTTGGTCGTTTTCCTTATACGTCCAAATCTTGCGCCAAGGCTGATAAAAAAGCCCTGTACGTGTCGCGGCACGCCTCCTTGCCTGTTGCCTGCTGCCATCTCTCCTTGGCCTTCATTACACTGAGTCTGTCCTTCTCTATAGCAAGTCTCACGGCTTCTTCGTCCGATGAATCCATTATTGACTTGGCTCCTTGTCCCGGTTTGTTCCGAAGGCCGTCCACGCCATGTTCGAGATACCGTCTGACCCAGCGGTTGACCTTGTGTTCCGAACACGACTGTCTTTCTGCTATATTCTTTGAGGGCATGCCATCTGCCTTGTCCAATATAATACGGCTTCGTTTCTGCATAAACGGCCTGGGGTCGAAGTGCTCGATGTACTCCAACTCCACACGTTGTTTCTTGGTAAGTTTTACTTCTGTGATTCTCATAGTTGTATCTTACCTTGATATTATGCAAAAACCGTGCCAACATATGTACATTAATTTTTAGTTACTACTTATTTATTTTTTATGCACCATTTACCATTGAACATTGCGGTATACGTTATTATACAATTACACCATATTTCAGATGGTTGTATTATTTAACAGACTTAATTCATTTCATTTTAGACTAAAAAAATTAAAATTGTTGTCATATCATGAAGATGGGATTAGATTATAATGATGCCAAAAAGCATACGCCTTATTCTCCGTGGAAATAAATAATGAATTTTAATAGGAACTGAAATATTCAATATAATTTTGATGTCTCAATAATAAAATAGATATGAAGCTGAAAAAAATAATTAAAATCACGATATTCTCATTTTTAATCTTGCTTTTGAGATGATCAGGATTCCGGATATAAATTCATGCTATGAAATACAGATTTTGACTTGGTCTGAACATTTATCCAACTGAAATCATTAACTTTGTAATCATATAGAAGAAATAGTATGCACCTCATCAATGACAACATAAAGAAGCTTTTTGCCTTGTGCCGGAAGTACAAGGTGAGGAAGTTATATACCTTTGGGCCTATACTTACCCCAAAATTCAATGAGCAGAGCGATGTTGACATCCTTGTTGACTTTAATTCTGAAATAGACCATAATACTTATGCTGACAACTATTTTGAATTCTACTATGCCTTGAAAGCCTTATTTGGAAGGGATGTGGATTTAGTTGATGAGTCAGCAGTTAAGAACCCTTATTTCAAGGAAGAACTTGAAGAAACAAAACATCTGATTTATGGATAGGAAATTACAGAAATATCTGTCAGACATTCTTTCTTCAATCTTGGGGATAGAGTCATTCTTGGAGGACAGACCAAATGAATATGCCACTTTCTGCAATGACACCATATGAAGATGTGTTGAAAGGAACATTGAGATAATGGGAGAGGCTATGAACCAAGCTTTGAGAATTAATCCCAATCTTCCAATCACAGCATCAAGAAAGGTAGTGGATACAAGAAACTTTGTAATCCATGCCTATGACTCTTTGAAACCAGACATCCTTTGGGGTATTGTAGTTAACCATATGCCATTACTCAAACAGGAAATAGAAGCTCTCTTGAATGGATGAAGAAGTGGAAAGTATAGGCTTTTCAAGCTTGGAGACAATAAAGATTATTGGATTGATGATGAAATACATAAAGACAATATACTTATTAGGACTTGTCAGAAAGGAACTCAATATAAGTATGACATTTCAATAATTGATTGATATGAAAATAAATAGGAAATATAGAATAGCTATTTTAAGCATTGTCGCTATGCTTATTGGCGGCGTAGCGGTTACTATTACATGCTTTTCCATTGTGGAGAAAAATGCGGATGGCAGATTGTACTCTGATGCAACAGAGATTCCTTATAATAAAGTGGGGCTATTTTTGGCTACATCGCCAATCACTCCCGGGGGAGCTCACAACTACAACTTTGACAATCGTGTAAAAGCTGCTGAAGAATTATATAAGGCCGGTAAAGTTGACTATATAATCGCCAGTGGCGGCGACTACACTCAAACAGAAGATAACGGATGTGACGAACCGCAAGCCATCCTCGATTCTCTTATAGTAAGAGGTGTTCCGGCAGATAGAATAATATTGGATTATGAGGGTACACGAACTCTCAATTCTATTGCAAAAGCAAAACAGGTTTATGGGCTTGACAGTTTGACACTGATTTCACAGAAATATCATAATGAACGCGCTATATATCTCGCTGAAAAATATTGCATACATGCTATAGGATATAACGCCAATCCATCGCCAATAGTCCACAGTCAGATAAAAAATACACTTCGCGAATATCTTGCCCGCGTCAAGATGTTCATCGACATTTACACTGGAAAGACCTCTTGAAATGATATAAAATAAAATACGACCGTTGACGGGGTGTCGACGGTCGTATTTTTATGTTGATTGATGCGGATATTACTCCATCAGCTTGCGATAGCGGCGGCGAGGCGGTTCTTTGCCTCCGTTGCGGGCTTTCTTGTACTCTTCATAGTCGGAGTAGGAGCCTTCGTAGAACACTACATTGCCGTCACCTTCAAACGACAGGATGTGGGTGCATATTCTATCGAGGAACCAGCGGTCGTGGCTGACAACCACCGCACATCCGGCAAAGTCGTCAAGACCTTCCTCAAGGGCACGAAGCGTGTTGACATCGATGTCGTTGGTAGGCTCGTCGAGCAACAGCACGTTGCCTTCCTCCTTCAACGCCATGGCGAGATGCAATCGGTTGCGTTCGCCGCCCGACAGCACACCGATCTTCTTCTCCTGATCGGCTCCCGTGAAGTTAAACTTCGACAGATAGGCTCGTGCGTTGACATCGCGGCCTCCCATACGGAATGTTTCGGTGCCTTGCGAAATCACTTCATAGACTGTCTTCTCAGGCAGCAGGTCATGGTGAGTCTGGTCGACATAGGCTATTTTGACAGTTTCGCCCACATCAAATGTTCCGTTATCGGGCGTTTCCTGACCCATGATAAGACGGAATAGGGTAGTCTTGCCGGCGCCGTTAGGGCCGATTACACCGACTATGCCGTTGGGCGGAAGCGAGAAGCTCAGATCGTTGAACAGGCGCTTCTTTCCGAATGCCTTGGCAAGCGATGTGGCCTCGATCACTTTCTGACCAAGACGCGGGCCGTTGGGAATGAATATCTCAAGACGCTCCTCGCGTGCCTTTTGGTCTTCGTTGAGTAGTCGGTCGTAGGAGTTGAGTCGGGCCTTTCCTTTGGCCTGTCGTGCCTTGGGAGCCATGCGCACCCATTCAAGCTCGCGTTCAAGAGTCTTGCGACGCTTGCTGGCCTGCTTCTCCTCCTGAGCCATGCGCTTTGTCTTCTGCTCAAGCCATGAAGAGTAGTTGCCCTTCCAGGGTATTCCTTCGCCACGGTCAAGCTCAAGAATCCATCCTGCAACATGGTCGAGGAAGTAACGGTCGTGGGTAATGGCGATTACCGTACCGGGATATTGCTGCAGATGCTGCTCGAGCCAATCGATCGACTCGGCATCGAGGTGGTTGGTAGGCTCGTCGAGCAACAGCACATCAGGTTGCTGCAATAAAAGGCGACACAAAGCCACACGACGGCGCTCACCTCCCGAAAGGGTCTTGATAACCTGATCGTCGGGAGGACACTGAAGCGCATCCATTGCACGCTCAAGCTTAGAGTCGATATTCCATGCATCGGCAGCGTCAAGCTTGTCCTGCAATTCCGATTGACGGGCAATGAGTGCGTCCATCTTGTCGGGGTCGTCGAGCACATCGGGATCGCCAAATGCCTCGTTCACCTTGTCAAATTCGGCAAGCAGATCCATTATGGGCTGAACGCCTTCGCGGACAACCTCGATAACCGTCTTGTCGGGGTCGAGTTGCGGATCCTGTTCAAGGTATCCCACCGAATATCCCGGCGAGAACACAACTTCGCCCTGATAGCTCTTGTCGAGGCCGGCGATTATCTTGAGCAGCGATGACTTACCGGAACCGTTAAGACCTATGATTCCTATCTTTGCGCCATAGAAAAATGACAGATATATGTTCTTTAAAACTTGTTTTTGAGGGGGATAGATTTTGCTCACTCCCACCATCGAGAAGATAATTTTCTTATCGTCAGCCATGTCGTTACAGGTTGATTGTTATGATTAATTATTTCTTGGGGGCGTAACGCACCGGATAGTCGCAGCGTGTCTTGCCGATCACTATGCGGTTGAGTTTACCCTTGATCAATTGCTTGCGTATGGGCGAAATGTGGTCTATGTACATCTTGCCTTCGAGATGGTCACATTCATGCTGCACTATACGTGCCAGGAATCCGGTTATCTCCTCTTCGTGGGGCTCGAAGTTTTCATCGACCCACTTAAGGCGTATGTGTTCGATGCGAGGCACGGCCTCACTCAGGTCGGGCAGGCTGAGGCAGCCTTCGTCGCGCGTTATGGTTTCGCCGTCGAGCACCTCCACTTCAGGATTTATTAATGTGAACTTGCGGTCGGCACATTCGGGGAAATGTTCGGCAAAGGCATTGCTGTCGATCACCACGATGCGGTCGTTGCGACCTATCTGGGGGGCGGCCAGTCCTACACCGTCGGAACCGTACATCGTTTCCCACATGTCGGCGACGAGCTTTTTGAGCTCGGGATATTCGGGCGTTATCTCAGCCGATTCACGGCGAAGCACCGGGTGCCCGTAAAGATATATCGGTAATTTCATTATTGGTTATATGTTTTGCTTTGAATGTAGTCGTTTAATATTATCGTAGCAGCCATCTCGTCGACAATCGCCTTGTCGCGTCGACGGCTTTTGCGCATGCCTGAGTCGATCATGGCCCTATGAGCCATTGTCGAGGTGAATCGTTCGTCCCAGAACACGATTGGAATCTCTTCGGGTATCGCCGAGCGCAGCTTGCTTATGCCTGGCGTGATGTAGCGCATCGACTCCGACGGCTCGCCTCGCAGGGTAGTGGGCTTTCCCACAACTATTTCGTCGACCTGCTCCGAGGCAATATACCGCTTCACCCAATCGATGAGTTCATGGGTCGACACCGTTGTAAGTCCCGTGGCGACAATGCGCAACGTATCGGTCACGGCTATGCCGCAACGTTTTCGTCCGTAATCTATTGCCATTAATCGTCCCACGATACAAAGTTACTCATAATCCGTCATTCACGCAAAAAAGCATATATAAAATCGACAGCTTCACGGCGTGTCGCATACTTGCTTTTGGATAAGTGATACGGAATGATTATTTTTGCAAAAAATAGTAATCATGTCAGGAATAGCTAAAACCAATGCAGCAAGGCTGCTTGACAAGGCCAGGATTGCCTATGAGTTGATTCCCTATCGGGTCGATGAGAACAATCTTGCCGCCGACCATGTGGCCGAAGAGTTGGGCGAGGACATAAACAGGGTGTTCAAGACCCTTGTGCTTCACGGCGACAAGTGCGGATACTTCGTGTGTGTGATTCCGGGTAACATGGAGGTCGACCTTAAAGCCGCCGCCAAAACGGCCGGTGCAAAGAAGGTCGAGATGATTCCGATGAAAGAGCTGCTCCAGCTCACCGGTTACATCAGGGGTGGATGTTCACCCATAGGGATGAAGAAGGCATTTCCTACATATTTCCACTCCACGGCACTTGATTACGACTTCATCTATGTAAGCGCAGGAGTGAGAGGCCTGCAATTCAAGGTATCACCCGGCGACCTGATAGGCTACGTTAAGGCAACGGTGGCCGACATCGCCACACCAATGACTGAATAATTATGAATACATTTGGCAACATATATCGCCTGACTACGTTCGGCGAATCACACGGCCCCGCTGTGGGCGGTATAATCGACGGAATGCCGGCCGGCATAGACATCGACCTTGATGCCGTGCAGCATCAGCTCAACCGTCGCCGTCCGGGACAATCGACAATCGTGACGGCCCGCGATGAAAAGGACCGTGTAAAGATTCTGAGCGGAATGTTTGACGGAAAGACAACCGGAACACCTATCGGATTCATTGTAGAGAACGGCGATCAACATTCAAGCGATTATGAGAATATGCGCCACACATTCCGTCCGTCGCACGCCGACTATACCTATACCACAAAGTACGGGTTGCGTGACCATCGGGGAGGCGGCCGCTCGTCGGCAAGAGAGACGATTGCCCGCGTGGTGGGAGGCGCATTTGCCATGCAGGCTCTTGAGCGACTCGGCATAAGCATACACTCCTATACATCGACCGTGGGCGATTTGTCGCTCTCCGCCGATTATACAAAATATGATCTCTCGACAATCGACAGCAACGACGTGAGGTGCCCCGATGCTGAAATGGCCGCAAGAATGCGGGAGCTGATACGCAATATAAAGGGCGAAGGCGACACCATAGGCGGCATTATCACTTGCGTCATAAAGGGTGTGCCGGCGGGACTCGGCGAACCTGTGTTCGGCAAGCTTCATGCAATGCTCGGAGCTGCCATGCTCGGTATCAATGCCGTGAAAGGATTTGAATACGGAATGGGATTTGCCGGTGTAAGCCACCGAGGCAGCGAGATGATCGACAGTTTTGTCACCGATGCCGCCGGAAAGGTATCGACTACAACCAACAATTCCGGCGGAATACAAGGCGGAATATCCAATGGTGAAGACATATATTTCAGAGTTGCGTTCAAGCCTGTGGCCACATTGCTGCAAGAGGTGCCGACAATTGACGATTCGGGAAATCCCGTGACGCTGAAGGCACGTGGTCGCCATGATCCATGTGTATTGCCGCGTGCCGTGCCCGTGGTCGATGCAATGGCGGCTATGACTCTGCTCGACGCCTATCTACTGAATAAGGCCACTCGCCTGTGATTGCTCCCCATGGCTGAAGCTTATCGTGACTATGCCGACTTTCTCGCCGAACACTTCGACGGGAAGGTGCAGAAGATTTCCATAAACGCCGGATTCTCATGCCCCAACCGTGACGGCACAGTGGGTAGGGGCGGGTGTACCTACTGCAATAACCAAACGTTCAATCCCGACTATTGCAAGCCGCAGCTGTCGGTAGCTGAACAGATTGAGAAAGGGAAGCGATTTTTCAACCGCAAATATCCGTCGATGCGCTATCTGGCCTACTTTCAGGCTTATACCAACACATTTGCTGAAATAAGCCGACTTTCGGCTCTCTATGAAGAGGCTTTGGCGCAGCCCGATGTCGACGGATTGATAATAGGAACCCGGCCCGACTGCATGCCCGATGAACTGCTTGACTACCTGTCGCGACTTAATGAGAATCACTTTGTGATGGTGGAGTATGGCGCTGAATCGTCGTGCGAATCAACATTGAAGCTGATTAACCGATGCCACTCCTGGAACGACACCGTTGATGCCGTTAACCGCACTGCCGATGCCGGAATACCGGTAGGGCTGCATCTCATCTTAGGACTTCCCGAGGAGAACGATGACACCATCATGTCGACAATCGATGCAGTGTCGCAATTGCCCGTCGATACCGTTAAGCTGCATCAGCTTCAGGTAATAAAGGGCACGAAACTTGCACGCGACCTCGAGGCACGGCTGTACACTGTGCCCGGTTACACGGTCGATGAATATATTGATCTATGTTCGCGAATTGTTGCACGGCTGAATCCCTCCATAGCAATAGAGCGGTTTACGAGTCAGTCGCCTGCATCCCTGTTGATCTCTCCGCAATGGGGACTAAAAAACTACGAGTTCACCCACAAGCTCAACTCCTACCTCAAAACCAAAGGCATCAGGCAGGGCGACCTGTTCAATAGGTGATTTTGTCATTCTTGTCGACCCACATCTCAAATGCTTTTATAGCGCGTTTGCTATTGACATGTATGCAAGGTATGGCGCGTTCCACCGGCGGCTTGTCGAGTTGCTGATAGATGAACTTGTCACTAAAATTGATTCGGTCGGCATCCTCTTTGGTGTTTCCGTAGTATATGCGTTTCACGCCTGCCCAATAGAGTGCGCTAAGGCACATGGGGCACGGCTCGCAAGAACTGTACACAACGCATTGGTCGAGCTTGAATGTCCCCAGGGCCGCACACGCATTGCGTATGGCGTTCACTTCGGCATGGGCTGTAGGGTCGTTGTCGCGTGTCACGGAATTCACCCCGGTCGCAATGACAGTGCCATCAAGCACTATCACTGCACCGAAAGGCCCTCCTCCTTCGCTGACATTGACTTCGGCCAGTTCGGCCGCCATGTCCATGAACATTTCATCGACAGTTGTCAAGGCATTGAATTTATCCATAAATAAAAATGTTGAGTTGATATAGCTATAACACTCCTGTTCATGGATTTGTTAAATCGGAGGCAAAGATTTGTCGCGTCGTGATGCGTGGCGTTTGAGCCTTTTCAATGCGTTTCGATGTCGCTTTTTGTTGGTGTCTTTAGGCGTGGATTTGGCTATCTGAGGCGGGTTTGCAGCAATCGGTTCAGTTTCCGGCTCGGAGCTGCAAATATTGGGAGAATTATGAATTTTTGACGATTTTTCTTTCATGTCGGAGCTTCTGACCGCTCTTTTTCGGTCGCGTGCCATGCGGCTGTTTTGTCGTGCGATATATCGGCGGCGTATTGTAGGCATTATCAACATGAAGATGGCTCTCGGCACACCTTCGCTTACATCAATCACGGTCAAATCGCGCTGATAAGCCTCGATTGCATTGTATAACTCGTCCTGATAGTGCTTGGGTAATCGTATAATGGCATCGGTCCATTCCTTGTCAAATTTAAACTTGGGGCCTCGCTTGTTGTGTGATGTTTCCATATATCAATTTTATTTTTCGACAAAGATAATGCATCGCATAACCCGATTTCACCCCATAATGTCGCGAATGAATTCAAAATATTTATTAAATTCGCATAAATCAAAAATTAGCTACATCCTGAATTGCCGCATCAATGTTGGCCGATATGCAGCAATTGTTATAAGGTGAATGATGAAATCATTGTCGAGCGATTGATAAAGAAATATGGCAAGTCACATTGATTAGCTGCTCCGGTATTAATGATTTATTTCCTTTGATTGCTAATTTTAGCTATTTTTGTAAAACCATTTACGATTACATTCGATTATATATTGTATGGAAACAACATTAAACGGATATCTGCAAAGCTCCGTGCGAAAGAATTGGGAAGAGCTTGCTCTCACCGATTTCAACGGAGTGTCATTTCAATATCGCGACATAGCGCGTAAAATCGCCAAGCTTCATCTTCTGTATGAACAGGCCGGAGTGAAACGAGGCGACAAGATTGCCTTGTGTGGCAAGAACTCCTCACAGTGGGCTGTCGCATTCCTTTCGGCAATAACCTACGGAGCTGTGGCTGTGCCTATTCTGCATGAGTTCAAGGCCGATAACATACATCACCTTGTAACCCACAGCGAGGCAAAGCTCTTCTACACCGATGATGCAATATGGGAGAATCTCGACCCCGATTCGATGAACGGTCTTGAGGGTGTAATAAGACTTCACGATTATTCGCTGATAATGTCGCGAAACAAGCGTCTTACCAATGCCCGAGAGCATCTTAACGAGATATTCGGCAAGAGGTATCCCGAGCGATTCACTCCCGATGATGTCGTCTACTACAAGGAGAAGAAGGATGAATTGGCGTTGATAAACTACACCTCGGGCTCGATGGGATTCTCCAAGGGCGTCATGTTGACCTACAACAACCTGTGGAGCAACATTCAGTTCACAATCGACGGTCTTACTTTCCTTAATCCCGGCGATGGAATAGTGTGCATGCTTCCGCTTGCTCACATGTACGGCCTCATAGTGGAGCTGCTGCATCCGCTGGTAAAGGGGTGTCACGTTTACTTCCTTACCCGAATGCCCTCGCCGAGGGTTATCCTTGAGGCGTTTGCCACGGTGCGTCCCAAATTGATTGTGACGGTTCCGCTGATTATCGAAAAGATAGTGAAGACCAAGGTGTTCCCGCTGCTCGACAAGCCGTTGATGAAGCTGTTGATGCACATTCCCGTCATAGACGACCGACTGCTTGAGAAGATAAAGACTCAGCTCATGGGCGCATTTGGCGGAAATGTACAGGAGATAATCATTGGCGGTGCCGCGCTTAACAAGGATGTGGAAACATTCCTCCGTCGCATCAATTTCCCCTATACGGTGGGATATGGCATGACCGAGTGTGCTCCTCTTGTAGCTTATGCTCAATGGGACAAGCAGCGTCCCGGCTCGTGCGGACAGATTGTCGACCGAATGGAAGGCCGCATCGATTCACCCGATCCCGAGCATATACCGGGCGAATTGTGGGTGCGCGGCGACAATGTAATGAAGGGATATTACAAGAATAAAGATGCTACCGATGCCGTGATGAAGGACGGTTGGATGAATACGGGCGACCTTTGCACTATGGATTCCGACGGATTCATTTACATAAGAGGCCGCAACAAGAACATGATTCTCGGCCCGTCGGGACAGAACATATATCCCGAGGAGATTGAGCAGAAGCTGAACAATATGCCTTATGTGGCCGAATCGCTTGTCGTAGACAGCGACGGACAATTGGCGGCATTGATCTATCCCGATCTCGAGCTCGCAACCAAGCAGGGCATTCACACCGATACGCTCAGCAAGATAATGGACGACAACATAGCGGCTCTCAATAAGGATTTGCCGGCCTATTCACAGATTCGTAAGGTGAAACTCTATAACGAAGAGTTTGAAAAGACACCTAAGCGGTCGATAAAGCGTTATCTCTACCAGCATGCCAAGTGATGCTAAGAGCCGGTTCGACAATAAATGTTAACGGCTCTAAGATAAAGGATTACGTGGCGTGACATTCAACAGGATGTCGCGCCTTTTTTATTGTAAATTCCAAAATCACACCTTATATAATAAAAAAACAGTCAATGACTTTCACATTGCAGCTATTTATTGTAACTTTGCAAAAATTTTTTAAGTAGCACTAATAGTCCACTACATGAAAAAGAAATTTAACGAATACGACAGTTTCAATCTTTCAGATATCAATCGTCAAGTGCTCGACCGATGGAATAAGGAACATCTGTTTGAGCAGAGTATGAAGGTGCGCGAGGGTTGTCCCTCTTTTGTCTTTTATGAAGGCCCTCCTTCGGCCAACGGTATGCCCGGCATCCACCATGTCATGGCACGAACCATAAAGGACATCTTCTGCCGTTATAAGACGATGAAGGGTTTCCACGTTAAGAGAAAGGCCGGATGGGACACTCACGGACTACCCGTAGAGCTCGGCGTGGAGAAAGCACTCGGAATAACCAAGGAAGATATCGGAAAGAAGATTTCGGTAGATGACTATAATGCCGCTTGTCGTCGCGAAGTGATGAAGTACACCAAGGAGTGGGAAAATCTTACCAACTCCATGGGTTACTGGGTCGATATGAATGACCCCTATATCACCTACGACAACCGTTATATCGAATCGGTGTGGTGGTTGCTCAGTCAGCTTCACAAGAAGGGTTACCTCTATAAGGGCTATACGATACAGCCCTATTCGCCGGCTGCAGGAACCGGCCTCAGCACCCATGAGCTCAACCAGCCGGGATGTTACCGCGATGTAAAGGACACTACGGTGACCGCCGCTTTCAAAATCGAGGATCCGCGTCCCGAAATGACAGAATGGGGTACTCCCTGCTTCCTCGCATGGACCACAACACCGTGGACACTTCCGTCAAACACTGCACTGTGCGTTGGCCCGAAGATTGAATATGTGTGCGTACAGACCTACAATCCCTACACCGGAGAGAAGATAAGCGCCGTTCTTGCCAAGGAGCGTCTTTCGGCCTACTTTAAGGCTGAAGGAGCCGAAATGCCGCTTGACGAGTACAAGCCCGGCGACAAGATTGTGCCTTACCGTGTAGTGGGTTCATATATAGGCAACGATCTTCTCGGAATGCACTATCAGCAGCTTATGCCCTGGGTTAAGCCCGTTGAGCGCATCGACACCAATGCACCCGGATTTGTACAGGATTACGCTGCAGCCAATCCCGAAAAGGTGTTTTCAGTGGGCAAGGACAAGTTTGTTGAACTCGAAGCTGAAGCCTTCCGTGTAATCCCCGGCGATTACGTTACAACTGAAGACGGTACGGGTATCGTACACATCGCGCCCACTTTCGGTGCCGATGACGCCAAGGTTGCCAAGCTTGCCGGCATCCCCTCGCTGTTTATGATAAACCGCAGAGGCGAAACACGCCCCATGGTCGACCTTACCGGTAAATATTACACAATCGATGAGTGCGCTCCTGAATTTGTGGATAAATGCGTCAATGTAGCCGCCTACGAGAAACATGCAGGTGACTATGTGAAGAATGCCTACGACCCGAAATTCAATGTCGACGGTAAGTATGACGAAGCTGCCGCATCAAAGAGCGAAGACCTGAACATAGTCCTGTGTATGGAGATGAAGCAGGCCGGAACCGCATTCAAGATTGAGAAGCATGTACACAACTATCCTCATTGCTGGCGAACCGACAAGCCCGTGCTCTATTACCCGCTCGACAGCTGGTTTATACGCACAACATCGGCTCGTGAAGCATTGATGGCCAACAACGAAACAATAAAGTGGAAACCGCAGTCGACAGGCACCGGCCGATTTGGCAAGTGGCTTGAAAATCTTCAGGACTGGAACCTGTCACGCAGCCGCTATTGGGGCACACCTCTGCCTATATGGCGCAGCGAGGACGGCACCGAGGAGATATGCATCGACAGCGTTGAAACACTTTACAATGAAATAGAGAAGGCTGTAGCCGCTGGCGTTATGTCGGCCAATCCCTATAAGGAAAAAGGATTTGTGCCCGGCGAATACACCAAGGCCAATTACGAGAAAATCGACCTTCACCGTCCCTATGTCGACGACATAGTGCTTGTGTCGCCTTCAGGCAAACCGATGCACCGCGAACTTGACCTGATCGATGTGTGGTTTGATTCGGGTGCGATGCCCTATGCCCAGATTCACTATCCCTTTGAGAACAAGAAGGGACTTGATTCGGGTGAACTCTATCCGGCCGATTTCATAGCCGAAGGTGTTGACCAGACACGCGGATGGTTCTTTACACTCCATGCAATAGCAGGAATGGTGTTTGACTCGGTTGCCTATAAGGCTGTTATATCCAATGGTCTTGTACTCGACCGTTTCGGCAACAAGATGTCAAAGCGACTCGGCAATGCCGTGAATCCGTTTGAGGCGATAGAGCAATTCGGATCCGACCCGTTGCGATGGTACATGATAGCAAACTCATCGCCATGGGATAACCTGAAATATGACTCGGAAGGTGTCAAGGAAACTGCCCGCAAGCTCTTTGCGACACTTTACAACACCTATTCGTTCTTTGCACTCTATGCCAATGTCGACGGATTTGACAACAGCGCACCGCAGGTTCCGCTGACCGAGCGTCCCGAGATAGACCGCTGGATTCTCTCATTGCTCAACACGCTCATTCGTGAGGTTGACGAAGCTCTCGACGACTATGAGCCCACCAAGGCAGCCCGTGCCATAAACGACTTTGTCAATGACAATCTCAGCAACTGGTATGTGCGTCTTAACCGCAAGCGTTTCTGGGGAGGCGAGATGGATGTCGACAAGTTGTCGGCTTACCAGACTCTGTACACCTGTCTTGAAACCGTGGCCTTGTTGATGGCTCCCATATCGCCGTTCTTTGCCGACCGTCTTTATACCGACTTGACTTCGGTCACCAAAGGCTCGACCGAATCGGTGCATCTGGCACTCTTCCCCGAGGCAGGAGAAAGCGACGAGAATCTTGAAGCACGCATGAAGCTGGCACAGGAGATAACATCGATGGTGCTTTCATTGCGCCGCAAGGTCAATATAAAGGTGCGTCAACCGCTGTCGACATTGATGATTCCCGTGCTCGATGAAGCACAGAAGGAGATGATAGAGTCGATGGCCGACTTGATACTCAATGAGGTAAACGTAAAGACCATAAAGTATGTAGGCAACGATGAAGGTGTGCTCGTAAAACGCGTTAAACCCGACTTCAAGAAGCTCGGCCCGAAATTCGGAAAGGCTATGAAGAGCGTTGCCGCCGCCATAAGCTCCATGTCACAGGCCGATATCGCCGCACTGGAACGTAACGGCTCGATGGAGTTTGACATCGACGGTGTCAAGGCTTCGGTTGAGCTTGCCGATGTTGAAATAATATCGGAGGACATTCCCGGATGGCAGGTAGCCAACGACGGCAATATAACCGTCGCTCTTGATGTGACAATCACCGACGAACTGCGCAACGAGGGTATAGCACGTGACATAGTGAACCGCATCCAGAACATACGTAAGGGACGCAACTATGACATTGTCGACAAAATCAAGCTCACGTTTGCTCCCGATCCGGCTACCGAGGAGGCAATCAAGGCCTATGGCGACTATATAGCCAAGCAGGTACTTGCCACCTCACTGGAAGTGGCACAACTTGCCGATGATGCTGCGGCCGAGGTTCTCGACATTGACGGAACCGAAGTCAAGGTACTCATAGAACTGAACAACTAAACCTAAAATAATTAAAAGCACTACAACCATGAGCGAAAAGACAAGGTATACCGATGAAGAACTCCAGGAATTCAAGGAGTTGATTCTCGCCAAGCTTGAAAAGGCACAGCGCGACTACGACCTGTTGAAAGCCAACGTGATGAACAATGACGGCAATGACACCGCCGACACATCGCCCACATTCAAGGTGCTTGAAGAGGGCGCAAGTACATTGGGAAAAGAGGAGGCCGGACAATTGGCACAGCGTCAGATGAAGTTCATTCAACATCTTCAGGCTGCACTCGTGCGCATCGAGAACAAGACCTACGGAATATGCCGTGCAACCGGCAAGCTGATTCCCAAGGAGAGGCTCCGTGCTGTTCCCCATGCAACATTGAGCATCGATGTAAAGCAGCAAAACAGCAAAAAGTAGAACAACAAAACAAAAAAAGAAATAAATTTGATGAAGCTGTCCAAAGGCTGGCTCGCAACGATCATTATAATCGGCGTACTTTTAATCGACCAGATTTTCAAGATTTGGATTAAAACTCATTTCTATCTTGGTGAAGAGTACAAAATAGCCGATTGGTTCTATCTCTATTTTATAGAAAACAACGGTATGGCATTCGGAATGGAGGTGGGAAGCAAACTGTTTCTCACCCTGTTCCGCATTGTTGCTGTAGCGGCACTGATCATCTATATATGCCGTATAAAGGGTAAATCCTACATCAAGAGCGGCTATATAGTGTGTTTCGCGCTGATTACGGCAGGAGCGGCCGGCAATATTATAGATTCCGTGTTTTACGGATTGATATTCAACAATCCTTATCCCCCCGAGGTGGCTACGATGTTTCCTCCTGAAGGCGGATATGCGGCCTTGTTCCACGGCAAGGTGGTCGATATGCTTTATTTCCCGTTGTTCAGCTTCTATTGGCCTGAGTGGATGCCTTTTGTAGGAGGCGACCATTTCCTGTTTTTCCAACCGATATTCAACATCGCCGATGCCGCTATCACCGTTGGTATCCTCGTGTTGATAATATTCTATTCCAAGTATCTCTCTTCGCCTCATAAGTCGGAAGAGATTGCCGAATCGAATGACAGTAATAACAAATAACCGCTGAGTCACTTGCCCATGCGCCGTTTTGTCACAATATTCAAAACATTGTTCATCGCTGCGATAGCAGGTTCCATGTTTCAGGCCTGCGACCGCACACCCGACTATGTAATCGGGCCAAAGGAGATGACATCACTGCTTGTCGACATACACAAGGGTGAGAGCGTAATCGACCTTAACCGATCGGCCTACAGCAGTGACTCAATGCGCAAGGTTGTCAAGCAGTCGATATATGCCAAACACGGCGTAACGGCTGAGCAGGTCGACACTTCGCTCGTGTGGTACGGACACAATGTGGAGAAGTACATAGAGATCTACGACGGCGTGATCGAACAGCTTGAAAAGGACATCAAGAATGCCGATGTGTCGTCGGGCGGCGAGCGTCTGCATCTTGCAGTCGTGGGTGACTCGGTCGATGCATGGAGTGAGGTGCCTTATCGTCATTTCTTCAACGGAGAGCCGGTTGACAACGTTAAGTTCTCATTTTCGCATGACGAGAACTGGGAGAAGGGCGATGTATATACCTGGCGTTTCTACGCCAACAACCGATTGTCGACAATCAATTGGACGATGGCTGTCGACTATACCGACGGTACGAGCGATTACATGACATCATCGGTCAACCAGGACGGATGGAATGAACTGAAACTTGTCACCGATTCGGCTAAGACGGCAAAATATATCTATGGCAACATCTCCATGAACCCCATACCCGGCGAAAGCGTGTATCTCGACAGTATATCGCTTGTGCGCTCGCGATTCTCGCCAAGCACCTATTTCCGAGGTAATATAAAGGAGTACCGTAACGGAAAGAAATAATAGGTGGATTATGAAGCGTTATCTCGCTCATGCAGTGCTTGACCGAGGAGTTATACATTACACGGCGCTATTGTCGGTTGACGGCAATGAGATGTCGATAGAGCCATTTGAGCGCGAAACTTCATCAACCGAATTCTTCCCCGGAATAATCATTATAGCATCATCGGAAGCCGTCACATCGGCCGATAAGGATGAACTTGCCGCCATTGCATCTACTCCGGCTACGTTAAGACAACGTAGCGCATTGTTCAACGACTACATGACAAGCCACAATCTATACCGCAAGTCGGATACCGAATCCCCCGAAATCATATTCCTAAAGTGAGAGAGTCGCTCTATTTATCAGTTGGCCACAGTCCTGCTGATTTAACTTTGTCGGTCAATTCCGAAGCCTCGTTTTCGTTTAATTGGCGTTTAGTTGAGTCACGCTTTATTGTATTGGTATTGCGTTCTTTTCTCACGCCTTTCTTAAGTGCTTGCAGTTCCTTTTTAAACTCAGCCTTTTCGCGAATATACTCCTCTTTCATCTTCTCATACTCGCGGCGAAGCTCTTCCTGCTCTGCTTCCAACTCTTCCTGCTCTTTGGCAAATTCCATTTGTTCGGCCTCATAATCGGAGTCAGTGGTGTGACGACATGCCACAAAAATTAGAGCTGACATCGCCAATGCAATCATTGCTGTTTTCTTCATAATTTTCTTAATTATTATCTATTGTCTTTGGTTTCGTAGTAGTTCTGGATGCCGTCAACAACATCTACATTTACGCTTTTGCCTCCTGCGAAATTCCATGTAAGCGAAAATCCCACATACTGTACCGGAGTAGTATATTTATATGAAACTTTGTTTGCGTCGGCATATCGGTCGAGTTTTCGACGATTTCCTATAGGAGTAAAATCCAATGCAACCTGAAGGTTGTCATTCAGGAATGTTCGGTAAATTTGTCCGCTTACGTTGTAAACGACATGATATGTGCGGTCGAGAGTGCGGAACGTAGGCTCGAAATTGGCGTTAAGCATTCCTCCCCAGCCATGACCGAATCGGAAGTTGTTGTTGAAGTAAAAATACTCCTTGACGCGAGTCTTGTTGTAATGTATTCCGTCAAGCATAGTATTCTCCGGAGTAATTTCTACGCGGCCTGAGAGTTTGAAACACCACACCCGTGACGGTGATTCGATCCATTCCGCACCGAAACCCCATACACCCTGACTATTGATGTTTAATGGCATCGTATAGAATACATCGGGATTCTCTCCGCTTTGCAATGTCTGCCAGTAGATACGGTCATGCGACACGGCATAAAGAGCGGTGATGTTGATTTTGTTTCGCAGTAGCGACAGTCCGGCCATGACAATGTCGGCCGACTGAGCTTTGAGATCGGGATTTCCTACGGTGTAGTTATATGCGTCGCTCCAGTTTATGACAGATGATATGGCAGTGTAGGGGATATCGCTCAATGTTCGTTTGTAGCTTACCATTAAGGCATGGTCCATTCCCGGGCCAAACGGCATCATCACCTGAACAGTGGGATTCATTGACCATTGGGTGTTTGTGTTTTTGCGATTGGCTGAACGGTCTTCGTAGGTTATACGGTTTAGTTGCCAGTTCATCCCGGCACTGTATTTAAGTTTCCAAATCCGGCCTTGTGCCGAGGCATATACAATAGGGGTAAGGCCGGAGGTTTTGGTTGGAATGTCGCTCGTTTCAAATCTGTCGTTTTTAAGGATGTCGGCAGGAGTGTAAGATGACGATATAAACTGTGCGGATGCACCGAACTTCCATATAAGAGAGCGGCTGTGCGGATACATGAAATCGGCTTTGAATTTCCAAAGATTTAGATTGGTGGTTTCCTTTATTGCAGCCGCTCTTTCCGAATCGAGAAAATAGCTACTGTTGTCATTGCTGTGACGGTTAAGATAGTCGGCTGTAAGTTGCAATTGAGTGCCGCGTGATCCAAGCGGTTGCATGAACATTATTGTACCTTCCTGCAACGATGTATTTTCACGGATGCTGACCGATGAAATTGTGTTGCCGTCATAAGACACGGATGACGGGCGGGGCGATGACATGGATATAAGATAACTGCCTCCCAATTGTGCGCCTGATTGAAGCTGTTGTGTGAGGCTAAGACGATTTCTGAAATTGAATCCGTGAGATTTTGAGGTTTCAGTCAGGAATGTGTGAAGGTCGGGACCGCTTAATGTTTGAGCGGAATTCTCCTCAAATTTTGTGTTCCCGGCATATAGATTATTGTATACGCTTAATCCCTTATATCGATAGTTTATCATACCGCTTATTCCCGCATTACCGAAGTCGCAACTTCTGTACCAGTCGGCATTTGCCAAGATACTTCCGTAATAGCCTCCCTCAGGAGGACAACGGAGTGTAATCATTATGCTTCCTCCGCTGAGTGATGCATTATGGTCGGCTCCGGCAAGGTATTTTACCTGCACCTTATCGATCATTTCACCGGGGATGTTGTCAAGTTCCGACAGGTCGGAGAGTTTCACGCCGTCAACGTATATCTCACTTGCGACAAGTCCGTTGATTTTGAATGTGCCGTTTTCGTGTGATATGTTTGGGAGAAAACCGAGGACATCGACTGCGGGTTTGCCTTTTGTTATATCAGAACCGCGAAGATTGGTGGTGTAGCCTTCGGCATCGGTTGTCGTGCGAGAGGCAACTACCGTCACTTCATTAAGTCGGCGTTCGGTTTGTGCGGCCGCCGAAAGCCATGTGATGATTGCAATTAGAATCAAAACTGATTTTTTCATATCGTTTGGTTTTTGAATTTTTACACTGCAAAATTAGCGTAGACATGGCTTTCATGCCTACTTAAACAATGACAAAATTCTCTTAAATTAGATATGTAATCAGTTGATATTCAGTGGGTATTACTTATTGAAATCTTAAATCGCCCTTTAGCGGCCTTAAGCCTTCCCTGATGAGGGTTTACGGGTAGCCAGAAACGTTATGAAATCTTCTTTGGGGAGTAATCTGAGCTTCTTTCTGATAGATGTTTTGCTGACATAAACTGAGTTTGAGGTCTGCTGAATCAATACCCCGATCTCCTTTGTCGAGAATCCGGCACGAAGGAGGCAAAGAATCTGTATCTCCCTTTCGGATAGCAATCCGGGATAATCGTTCAACAGGTTAGCGTGGAAATTATTGTAAAGCTCGTCGATTACGGGATAGAGTTCCGACCAGTTTACCAGGGCATCGGTTTCCGAATCCGAATTGCCGGCGTTGCTTATCTTTTTAAGCGCTTCTTGGTTATGGGCTGTAGGAGCTTCGGTAAAAGCCCTGATTATGTCGATCTGCAACAACAGCGTTTTCTTAAGGAGTGCCTGCTTATCATCGGGCGAAGGTTTTGTCGCAGCCATTGCAAGCTGTTCCAATGCCTCTATCCGTTCTTCGGCCTCTATAAGCTTCTGTCGGCGACGATGAGCGACAAAAACGATTACCGCCACAATGATTACTCCCGCAAGCATTATCAAGATTATAAACAACCATAGATGTTGATGCCTGATGGTAAGCTCATAGTTGCTGCGACTTAAATCGTAAGCACTCTCAAGAGCATCGTCACGTTCCTGTCGCTTTACTTCAAGGTCGTTGCTCACTTTTCTCAGCGAGTGGGCAGTATTTGATAGTCGGCTAAGCGAGAGAGCCCCGCTATGCTCGTAGTCCAGCACAATCTTTAGAAACTCAAGATAGGAAGCCGCCACCGGATCACGGTCGAACATATCCATGTCCAGGCTGTCGACAAGATTGACATATTTTGTGGCTTCATTAATGTTTCCGGAGTTCAACTGAAGATTAACCATAGGAATATAGAACTCTACAAGCTTATCGGAGGGCACATTTTTCATCCGCCCGATTACATCCTTTAGGATCGCTACTGCCTGTGGAGAAGTTTCACGGTATTCACCAAGGGCTGCGGCATAATTTATGCGCATATACAGCCATTCGTTTGAGCCTTCTTCGGGAGCATCGGGTAGGGCAAAAAGAGAATCACATAACGCCACTGCATCCTTGCTTCTATTCAACGCTACAAGCGGGGTTATTTTCTTTATCTCGAAATCAAGACGCTCGTCACCATCGTGGGCCAATTTTATCTGACGGTCGATTATTATTAATGCCCTTTCATAATCTTTGTCAGAGAACGAGAAGCCGAGAAGCACTTGATTCAAATGTTTCTGAATATCGCAAGGCATGTCGTTTACTATCGAATCGATCAACGCCCAAGCTTCATTTTTACGCTCCAACGAACGAAGATGATTGGACTGTGCTATAGCCGATTCAATATATGACGCAGTATCACCTGCCGCCTTATAAAATTCGACCGCCTGCGACAAAAGCGTGTCGGTTACGAGCGACCTTCCCATATACATATTGGCTTTGGCTCGGGTAAGTGCATAGTCGGCTTTCAGTTTCTTATCTTTCAGATTGTTGAAATCCAAATTTTTAAGAAGCATATATGCACTGTCGGGCCTTTCATCAACAATTCGTGCTGAAGTTTCCAAGAGCCGGCTTTCCTCACCGCCGCATGACCAAAGAGGTAGCAGGCAAAACAGTATCAACGCATATCGGATGATTGAGTTTATTATCATATTCCCGTGTATTAATGCGCAAATTTACGTATTTGCAGTAATTTACGCAAACGTAACGGGAGCAATACAAGTAGATATAAAAAAGTGGCGCAACATCGTTAAAATGTTGCGCCACAATCAAGATTGTTATAATATCTTACGATTATTCTTCACCATTGAGGATTTCAAGCATCTTTATGGCCGATACGGGAATACGTGTACCGGGGCCGAAGATTGCTGCAACACCTGCCTTGTAAAGGAAGTCGTAGTCCTGAGCGGGGATTACACCACCGGCGGTTACGATGATATCCTCGCGACCAAGCTTCTTGAGCTCTTCGATAACCTGAGGAATCAAAGTCTTGTGACCTGCGGCAAGTGATGATACACCGAGAATGTGGACATCGTTCTCCACAGCCTGACGGGCTGCTTCGGCCGGAGTCTGGAACAAGGGACCCATGTCGACATCAAATCCGCAGTCGGCATAACCGGTAGCTACAACCTTTGCACCGCGGTCGTGTCCGTCCTGTCCCATCTTGGCAATCATGATACGAGGTTGACGACCTTCTTTCTTAGCAAACTCTTCACACATGCGCTGTGCGCGGATGAAGTCGGGATCTTGTTTTGTTTCGTTGCTGTACACGCCTGAAATAGTTCTGATTACTGCTTTATAACGGCCTACAACTTCTTCGCAGGCATCTGAAATCTCACCAAGTGTAGCACGGAGTCCGGCAGCTTTCACTGCAAGGTCAAGGAGGTTGCCCTTCTTGGTGCGAACACATTCGGTAATGTCGGCAAGAGCCTTCTTGACAGCCTCTTCGTCACGGTGAGCCTTTACATCGTTAAGACGCTCGATCTGCTCCTTGCGCACCTCAGTGTTGTCGATTTCGAGAATATCGATGGGATCCTCGTGGTCAAGACGATACTTGTTGATACCTACGATAGTCTGACGACCTGAGTCGATGCGGGCCTGAGTGCGTGCTGAAGCCTCCTCAATGCGGAGCTTGGGAAGTCCGGTTTCGATAGCCTTGGCCATACCGCCGAGCTTTTCGATTTCCTGGATATGCTCCCATGCGCGATGTGCGATTTCGTTGGTAAGAGCTTCAACATAGTAGGAACCGCCCCACGGGTCAACCTGCTTTGTAACGTAGGTTTCCTCCTGGATATAAATCTGGGTGTTACGTGCGATACGTGCCGAGAAGTCAGTGGGAAGTGCGATAGCCTCGTCAAGAGCGTTGGTGTGAAGCGACTGAGTGTGACCGAGAGCGGCGCCCATGGCTTCGATACATGTACGACCCACGTTGTTGAAAGGATCCTGCTCGGTGAGCGACCATCCTGAAGTCTGAGAGTGAGTACGCAGTGCTAGTGACTTGGGATTCTTGGGATTGAACTGGCTTACAATCTTGGCCCAAAGCATACGTGCGGCACGCATTTTGGCGATTTCCATGAAGAAGTTCATACCGATTGCCCAGAAGAACGACAAGCGCGGAGCAAATGAGTCGATGTCCATGCCTGCATTCACACCTGCACGCAGATACTCAAGACCGTCGGCAAGAGTATAGGCGAGCTCGATGTCGCAGGTTGCACCTGCTTCCTGCATGTGGTAACCGGAGATTGAAATCGAATTGAACTTGGGCATGTTCTTTGAAGTGTATTCAAAGATGTCGGCGATTATTCGCATCGAGAATTCCGGCGGATAGATGTAGGTGTTACGCACCATGAACTCCTTGAGAATGTCGTTCTGAATAGTACCGGCCATCTCTTCAAGCTTGGCACCCTGCTCAAGACCTGCATTGATGTAGAATGCAAGCACGGGAAGCACTGCACCGTTCATGGTCATTGACACTGACATCTTGTTCAAGGGTATACCGTCGAAGAGCACCTTCATGTCCTCAAGAGAGCAGATTGAAACACCTGCTTTGCCGACATCACCGACAACACGTTCGTGGTCGGCATCGTAACCGCGGTGAGTAGCAAGGTCAAATGCGACCGACAATCCTTTCTGTCCCGATGCAAGGTTGCGGCGGTAGAAAGCGTTGGACTCGGCAGCAGTCGAGAAACCTGCATACTGACGGATTGTCCAAGGACGAAGGGGATACATGGCGCTGTACGGGCCACGAAGGAACGGGGGAATACCTGACATGAAATTGAGGTGTTCCATTCCTTGAAGGTCATCCTTGGTGTATATGGGTTTTACGGGAATCAACTCGGGAGTGAGCCAATCTTCACCGTGAGCTACGGCACCATGCTGAGCGCCGAAAGCATCCTTTGTAATATCTATTGTTTTAAAATCGGGTCTCATTGCGATAGGTTATTTAAGAAGTTTGGCGTTGAATGATTGAAGTGTTTCGAGAACGTTGCAGCGAACGTGGATGAAGTCGTTGATGCCGAGTGCCTGAAGCTCTTCCATGCAAGCGGGAGCACCTGCCACAACAAACATTGCGCGACCGTCGAGGTACTTGTAGGCCTCGGGGGCGAGTGTTGCATACTCGTCATCGCTTGAGCAGAGCACGATTACATCGGCACCCTTTTCAAGAGCGGCGTCAACACCCTGCTGAACGGTGTCGAATCCGAGGTTGTCGATAATCTCGTATCCGGCGCATCCGAAGAAGTTGGTTGAGAACTGTGCACGTGCAAGACGCATTGCAAGATTTCCGATAGTGAGCATGAACACCTTCGGACGATTTGAAGCAGCCTCGGTTGCAAGACGCAGAGCCTCGAAGTCGCTTGCGGCACGCTTCATCGAGAGGCCTTCGCCCTCGTTGGCGTCACCATGGTGGCATCCGCAGTTGCATCCGGTGTTCTCAATCTTTCCGGCGGCGGTTTCATTTACATTGGGGTACTGGTTGGTTCCAAGCAGAATCTCCTTGCGGCGGGCAACATCGGTGTGACGCTTTGCCGAAGTTTCGTTGACTGTCTTCTGGATCGAGCCGTCGTTGATGCAAGCGAGGAATCCGCCCTTGTCTTCGATGTCGATGAAGAGCTTCCAGGCTTCCTGTGCAAGTGAAACGGTGAGGGTTTCAACATAATAAGAACCTCCGGCAGGGTCAACTACCTTGTCAAGGTGGCTCTCTTCCTTAAGCAGGAACTGCTGATTGCGTGCAATGCGCTCCGAGAATGCATCGGGAGTCTTGAACGGAACATCAAACGGGGTAGTGGTGATCGAGTCAACTCCGGCAAGAGCAGCCGACATGGTTTCGGTCTGTGAACGGAGAAGGTTCACATGAGCGTCATATATAGTCTGGTTGAAACGCGAAGTTATTGCATGAGCCATCATCTTGCATGAAAGCTTTGATTCGGGCTTATACTGCTCAATGATCTGTGCCCACACCATGCGAGCGGCGCGGAATTTTGCAAGCTCCATGAAGTAGTTTGATGAAATGCCCATGTTGAACTTGATGCGGTGAGCGACTTCGTCGGCCTTTACACCTGCATCGGTGAGCATTGTCATCCACTCGGCACCCCAAGCCATAGCATAACCGAGTTCCTGGTATATGTAAGCTCCGGCGTTGCAGAACATGAATGAATCCACAGAGAGAACTCTCATTTCGGGAACTGACTTAACCACCTCGAGAAGTTCAAGAGCTATAGCCTTGATGTCGCCGGGGAATTCAGTGCCGTGCTTGAGGGCGCGACGCATGGGATTGAAGTCGATTGAACCGCGGAAGTTGGTGAGGTTGTTTGTTTCGCGCAGATACTCAACGATTACCTTTGCAGTTTCAACGGCGTGACGGGGGCAGCACTTGAAGTTAAGTTCATATTTTGCCACATCAATGCCGTCGAGAAGCTCACGAACAGCAGCTACATTATCGAGTGTAACATTAAAACCGAGCGAAGTAACGCCCTTAGTGATGATGTCGCGGGCAACTTCATTGGCTTCTTTAGGAGTTTCGGCAAGAACCTCCTGACGGATAAGCCAGTCGTTGTCGGTACGGGTTCCGCGAACGTAAGGATATTCACCCGGAAGGGAATCGGTAGTCTTAAAGTCGGCTATGTTCTCGGCACGGTATACGGGCTGAACGTTAAAGCCTTCATTTGTTCTCCAAACCAATTTCTTGTTAAAGTCGGCGCCTTTCAAGTCAGCTTCGACCTTGGCTCTCCACTCGTCGTAGGAGCACTCAGGAAACATGTCGAACAATTTTTCTTTTTTTTCTGCCATGATTTTGGTATTAATTTATAGTTTTATAGAAAAATGCTTTCAGGTATAAATCACTATTATATGCAATAGTGCTATAATACATGACAAAGGTACAAAATCGCTTGAAATTTAAGCAAAAATTTATTGCATTTTCTATCTAAATATGGAAAAATTTCCATATTTGGCCGCTTTGTCTATTTACGTGGGTTGATTATTCGTTCGCCGAGGAATTTTGCAAACTCTCCGCGAAGGCGTTGAAGCTGCACGTGACGCTCCATAAGCTCGCGTATCACCTCCTTGTCGGGCGACGGGGTGGAGTAGGCGGCCTTTATGTCGTCATGAAGCTTGCGGATGCGGCACTCAAGTATTGCATCCTTGAATTCGTATATGGATCTCGGCACAAGTTCGGGCAAGCGGTCTTCATCGGTTTCGATCTTTGCATATTTCGTGTGAACCTTGCTCAGGGTGTGCTTGTCGCTTACGAGTTCAAGTGTCAGATTACGTATGCTGTCATCGGGATGTGAACAGAGGATTTTCTCTATATACATCATTCCGTACTCACGCTGTCCTTTGAAATAGAGCTGATCGGCGCGCTCCACAAGCTCTTTTTCCCTTACCGCTATGCTGTTCAGGTCGGTAACGGTTGTGCGTATCTCCTCTTCGCCGGCCGCAATGTAACGCTCACGCTCCTTCAGCAGCGTTTCATTGTTTCTTTGGTTGTCCTCCTCCCATGTCATCGATGAGCACTTGATGGCCTCCTCAAAGGTCTTCTCTATGTCGGGGTTTGAGAATTTAAGATCATCGTTTTTAAGCTCCTCATTGACATAGTCGATGACTTTTACCGATATGGGATTGCCGATGTCGTCGTAATCCTCACACAACTCCAACATTCCGTAACGCAGCACGTAACGCAGTATGCCTTGCTCGTAAGCCCGAAGAAAGCTTGAATTGGAATCGACCGACGATGGCTGTTGCTTCACTTCGGCGGCTGCCTCGACCGGTTTTGCCGGCTCTTCAACATTCACGATGTCGCTTATGGTTTCCGCTGCCGCTTCCTGTTGCTTTTTGAGGTTGTCCTTGCCCACACGCTCCATAAACAGCTTGTTGACCTGCAATGCCACGATGCGGTCGTCGATTTCAAGCATTCGGCTGCACTCGGTTATGTAGACATTGCGGGTGATGGGGTTGGGTATGACTGCAATTGAGCGCACGATGTCGTTGATGACTCTCGACTTGGCTATGGGATCGTTCTTGACTCCGTTCAGCAATATTGAGGTCTTGAACTGAAGGAAGTCGGTTTCGTTGGCGGAGATATATTCCTCCAACTCCGATGATGTGTGCTTCTGTGCAAATGAGTCCGGGTCATCGCCGTCGGGGAGCAACAGCACCTTTATGTCGAGCCCTTCGGCAAGAAGCATGTCTATACCGCGCAACGACGCCTTTATTCCGGCAGCGTCACCGTCATATATTACGGTTACATTGTCGGTAAACCGATGGATGAGTCTTATCTGGCCGTCGGTCAACGATGTTCCCGATGATGCGACAACATTCTCGATGCCCGACTGATGCATCGATATCACATCCATATACCCCTCGACAAGAATGCATTTGTCGTGCTTTACAATGGCCTGCTTGGCCTGGTAAAGTCCGTAGAGTTGATAGCTTTTCTTGTAAATGAGTGACTCGGGTGAGTTGACATATTTGGCGACATCCTTTTTCAAGGTTCGGCCGCCGAATGCTATCACTTTGCCCGAAATGGAGAATACCGGAAACATAACGCGTCCCTTGAAGCGGTCGTAAACACGCCCCTGGTCGGTCTTTATGCACAATCCGGTTTCAATAAGATACTTCTCGTTATAGCCACGTGATTTTGCTGCATTCAGCAAGTCGTTGCTCTTCTCAAGCGAATATCCAAGTCGGAATTTCTTTATCGAGGCCTCGTTTATGCCTCGGTCAAGGAAATATGACAACCCGATGTCACGGCCATCGTCGGTTTCTTGCAGATTTTTCTCAAAATGTTTCAAAGCGAAATCATTCACGGCAAGCATGCTTTCGCGCTCCGATTCCTCTTCGCGCTCTTTATCCGACATTTCATGCTCCTTGATTTCGATGTTGTATTTACGTGCAAGATAGCGAAGGGCCTCGTAATAGCTCATCTGTTCGTGCTCCATGATGAAATTCACGGGACTGCCGCCTTTGCCGCAGCTGAAGCACTTGCATATATTCTTAGATTTGGACACCGAGAACGACGGAGTGCGCTCATTGTGGAACGGACAAAGCCCGAGATAGCTGCTGCCTCTGCGTTTCAGATGCACGAAGTCGCTGACCACCTCCACAATGTCGGCGGCGTCAAGAATGCGCTGTACTGTTTCCCGATCGATTTTCTTCATGACGATGACAAAATTAGCAAAAAAAAATAAGACAGCCTCCCGGCTCCCTTATTTTTCGCTTGTTGCTTGTTGAATATCTATTCTGTCTTTATTGGAAAGTTACGTATGAAAAAGTATTCTGTTATTACCTTTTAAGTATTTCGTGTTGCTCATGATACGGATTTCCTAGTTAGCTAAGAAGATTCGCATTGGTGATTGATTCCTTCGTTCAATCACATTGCAAAGGTAATAAATTGTTTTTAAACTTAATGCATATAAGGCTATATGTTTTACAACATAAAATTACACTCCGCAACTTTAACGGCATGTATAATTATAAAAAACAATAGCCCTAAAATTAAAAATCGTAATCATTTATATTTGCGCGAGAAAATGTTGCGAATTGAAACTTAATTAAAATAAGTTAAAATCAAATTCCTGCTTTACAGATGCAAGCGGAGGGCCGTGAAATGCTATATTCACGGCCCTCCGAGATGTCATTTTGTCAACTTAATATATTATATAGGATGTGAGAGGTGTTAAAACACCTGAAATCTTGCCGTCTTTCACTTTGAAAGTCGTGTCATGTACCTTGTCGACATATTCACCGTCCTTCAACGTGGTGGGCAGGTCGATCGATGCCTGTTCTTCTCCTATATTAATAAGAGCAACACCCTTGTTGCCGCGGGCCACTTCGATGACAGCACCGTTGTCGGACACGAATATCGATTCAGGCTGTCCGTGCATTGCGTGGCGGAACTTGTTTACGGCAACCACCTCGGGATTCATGAACTCATCGTTTCCGCGTGCGCCTACACGATTGTTGCCCCAGTAGTTGTCGCGGGTGCTTCCAGCCGGGCGGCTGAAGAACAAGGGAACACCGTTCTGACGGGCAGTGAGGAATACGTAACCTTCACGAATCAACTCGTCGCTGATGCCGGCCGATTCATGCTGATTGGCATAGGTGTCGTGCGATTCAACCCAAGTGACAAGCTTCGTGGGGTCGGCTTTGTGATGCCATGATGCAAGGCTGTCGGCATAATAGTTGTGATTTACAAGAGCGTTACGCAGTGCATGTCCGTAAGCGCTTGCAGTAAGGCTCATATATTCGGCATATTCATCCTCCTTTACGTTCTTGTCCTGAAGCACTTCGCCATATATGAACAGGCTGTCGGGCATCGACAGGGTTATGTCACGTATGGGTTCGCGACCGGTGGCTATGTCCCAGAAGTTGTTACGCTCGGCAAGCGAGTCGAGGGGGTCCGACGGCAATCCGATGTGTTTTGCCGTGTCATAGCGGAATCCGCGTGCGCCGCAAGCAATCAGATCGTTGACATATTTCATGTAGTAGTACTGGAAGTCGGGATTCTCGGTGTTTACATCGGGAAGACCACCCATCTTTCCTGTCGTACACTGATAACGGTCGTTATAATCGATAATATCGTTGAGTCCGTTGGCGTGGAACAGCTTGTCATGACCGCCTACTGCACTGTCAAGGTCGGCGGTTACTGCCGTGTGGTCTACCGCAGTGTGGTTGGGGAGCACATCGACAATCACCTTTACGCCATATTTTGCGGCGCTGTCGCACATAGCCTTGAACTGGTCGCGGTCGCCGAGAAGATAGTTACCGATCTTCCAGTCGATCGGCTGATAGTAGTAGTACCATTTTCCGGTAACCGAGTCGCCGGGCTGGCTGTATAGGGCCATACCGCCGCCTTCGCCCACATAGCAAGTGTTGGCAGGTGATGTCTGCACATAATCAAACCCCGCATCGGCAATATTTTTCATATTGGCTGCAATCGTGTCAAACGACCATGACCAGGCATGGAGTATGACATCGTCGTTGGTTACAGCTTCGGGAGCTTTCTTATCGCCTCCGCAGGATGCAAGTAATGTCGACAGTGCTGACACTGCCAACAATGATTGAATTGAATGTTTCATTTCGTGTTATAAATAGAGTTGGATTAATTATTTTACGCTTCGTCAAAGTTAATAATTATTTTTCATATAATAAAGTAGATTGCCCGGTGAAAATATGGAAGCAAAATGAGGTTATTGTTGGCATTTAGTAGCCAATATGCGGCTTGAATATGTTAAATCGCCACTTTAAGTCGCAAAATCATTGAAATATGTCAAATAAAAACACTTTTATGAAGAAAAATCACACAAAATAGTTGGATTATATTGCAAATTGATTAACTTTGCAACGTGAAATAAGATTAAAGAATTAAAATCATTCTTATTAGCGATGAAGCAAATAAAGTTCACAAAGATGCATGGCATCAGCAATGACTACATATATATAAACTGTATGGAAGTCACGCCGGAGCGTCTAAGTGAATTATCGATAGAGATGAGCGACCGCCACACAGGTGTTGGCGGTGACGGCATCATCCTTATTTGTCCGTCGGAGGTTGCTGATTTCAAGATGCGCATATTCAATGCCGACGGTTCCGAAGCCAAGATGTGTGGAAACGGAAGTCGCTGTGTCGGCAAATATGTATATGATTACGGATTGACCGACAAGAATGTCGTAACTCTTGAAACATTGGCAGGCATCAAAACATTGCACCTGCACGTAAATAAAGGCAAAGTTGACTCGGTCACCGTCGACATGGGTGAGCCGGTCACATCAGTCAGGGAAATTCCGGTTATATATAATAATGAGATGATGGTCAACGCTCCGGTCGATACATCGTGCGGAGTGGTTGAGATGACAGCCGTTTCGATGGGCAATCCCCACGGAGTCGTGTTTGTCGACTCGCTCGATAATGTGGATGTACACGGATTGGGGCGTGAACTTGAAATTCACCCCATGTGGCCCGACCGGGCAAACATCGAATTTGCGCAAATAAATTCACCCTCCGAAATAACGATGCGAGTGTGGGAGAGAGTTAGCGGCGAAACAATGGCCTGTGGAACCGGAGCCTGTGCCACCGCAGTTGCCGCCGCGCTTACAGGCCGTACAGGCGATCGGGTGACAGTGCATCTGCTTGGCGGCGACCTTGAGATATATCGGAATCCCGATGATTCACACATCTACATGACAGGAGGCGCAACCACGGTGTTTGAAGGAGTCTACGAAAGACAAAGTTGATAACAAATAAAAACAATAGAAAAAACGGATTCACTGACCTATGATTAAGATTAACGACAATTTTTGCGAGCTTCCTGCAAGCTACCTTTTCTCCGATGTAGCAAAGCGAATCAATGCCTTCAAGGCTGAGCATCCCGATGTCGAAATCATCAAGATGGGCATTGGCGATGTAACGCAGCCTATATGTCCGGCAGCCATTCAGGCAATGGAAAATGCCGTTGCCGACCAGGCCGATCGCGTGACCTTCCACGGTTATGGCCCGGAGCAGGGATATGACTTCCTGCGCAGGAGAATCGTAGATGTTGATTATCGCTCACGAAACATCGACATAGACATCGATGAGATATTCATAAGCGACGGTGCGAAAAGCGACACGGGCAATATAGGCGACATTCTGTCCACCGACTGCAAAGTTGCCGTGACCGATCCCGTATATCCCGTATATGTCGACACAAATGTCATGGCCGGAAGGGCAGGGCATCTCGTCGACGGACGCTGGAGTAGGATAGAGTATCTGCCGTGCACGGCCGAAAACGGATTTATTCCATCATTGCCTAAGGACAACCCCGATGTCATATATTTGTGCTATCCCAATAATCCCACCGGCACAACTCTGAATCGCTCACAGCTTGAAAAATGGGTCGAATATGCAAAGGACAACAATGCACTCATATTATTTGACTCGGCCTATGAGGCATATATTACAGAACCCGACATTCCTCACAGCATATATGAAATCCCCGGAGCCAAAGAGGTGGCTATAGAGTTCCGCAGCTTCTCCAAGACTGCCGGATTCACAGGATTGCGATGCGGTTACACAGTAGTTCCCAAGGAGCTCAAGGGATTGTCGAAAAACGGCGATGAAGTATCGCTTAACGCATTGTGGAATCGCCGCCAGTGCACCAAGTTCAACGGTGCAAGCTACATCGTGCAGCGTGCTGCCGAAGCATTGTACTCGACAAAGGGGCGTCATCAGGTGAAAGAAACCATCGCTTACTACATGCGTAACGCTTCATTGTTGAGAAACGGCCTGTCGGCTGCCGGACTTGAAGTGTGGGGCGGGGTAAACGCTCCCTACATCTGGGTGAAGACTCCCGGCGGCCTTTCGTCATGGGAATTTTTCGATTTGCTGCTTGAAAAGTGCGGTATCGCCGGCACTCCGGGTGTTGGTTTCGGTCCGTCGGGCGAGGGTTACTTCCGTTTGACGGCCTTTGGACGATATGAGGACACTGTTGCCGCAGTTGAACGGCTTAGTTCATTGAAACTGAACAAATAAAATGATATTTCAATATATAAAATTATATATATATATTATGTCAAAGTTGAGATTTAAAGTAGTGGAAGAAGCTTTTGATCGTAAAGCTATTCCGGTTGAAATTCCGGCAGAACGCCCGGAACAGTATTATGGGAAGTACGTGTTCAATCGTCAGAAGATGTTTGAATACCTGCCCAAGACCACTTATGACGCACTTGTTGAAGCGATCGACAACAAAAAGCCGCTATCACGCGAAGTTGCCGACAGTGTAGCCGCAGGCATGAAGCAGTGGGCAATCGACAACGGTGCGCGTCATTACACCCACTGGTTCCATCCGTTGACCGACGGTACAGCCGAGAAGCATGACGCTTTCATCGAGCATGACGGCAAAGGCGGTGTCGTTGAACAATTCACCGGCAAGCTGCTCGTTCAGCAGGAACCCGATGCGTCGAGCTTCCCCAACGGAGGTATCCGCAACACATTTGAGGCCCGCGGATATTCGGCATGGGACATCTCTTCGCCGGCATTCATCCTCGACAAGACACTCTGTATTCCTACAATATTCATTTCGTATACAGGAGAATCGCTCGACTACAAGACTCCGTTGCTTCGTGCCCTGAATTCAGTCGACAAGGCCGCTACAGGTGTCGCACAGTATTTCGACCCCAATGTAAAGCATGTCAACTCCTATCTCGGATGGGAACAGGAATACTTCCTTGTTGACGAGGCTCTCTATTCGGCCCGTCCCGACCTTGTTATGACAGGCCGCACATTGATGGGACACGAGAGTGCTAAGAATCAGCAGCTTGAGGACCACTATTTCGGAGCAATTCCGTCGCGCGTCGAAGCCTTCATGCTTGACCTCGAAATCGAGTGTCACAGGCTTGGAATTCCGGCAAAGACCCGTCACAATGAAGTAGCGCCCAACCAGTTTGAGCTTGCGCCTATCTTTGAGGAAACCAACCTTGCCAACGACCACAATCTGTTGCTCATGTCGCTTATCGCAGAGGTTGCACGCCGTCACAATTTCCGCGTCCTGCTTCACGAAAAGCCCTTCTCAGGCATCAACGGTTCAGGAAAGCACAACAACTGGAGCCTTGGCACCGACACCGGGGTACTGTTGTTTGCGCCCGGAAAGACACCCGAAGCCAACCTTCAGTTCATCACCTTCATTGCCAATGTAATGGCAGCCGTGTACCGCCATAACGGAGTATTGAAGGCATCAATCGCTTCAGCCACCAACGGACACCGTCTTGGAGCCAACGAGGCGCCCCCTGCCATCATTTCGATATTCATGGGTACACAGCTCTCCGAAATCCTCGACAAGCTTGAAAAGGATGATGTGGATGAAATCATCAACCTCTCGGCCAAGAAAGGTCTTAAGCTCAATGTCGACCAGATTCCTGAAATTATAATCGACAACACCGACCGTAACCGTACATCGCCGTTTGCTTTCACCGGTAACCGCTTTGAGTTCCGTGCCGTAGGCTCTTCAGCCAACTGTGCATCGGCCATGATAGCACTTAACGCAGCGGTAGCCGAGCAGCTTATGGAATTCAAGGCCAATGTAGACGCCCGCATCGCCAATGGTCAGGACAAGAATCACGCTATCCTGTCGGAGATAAAGGAGATTATAAAATACTCCAAGCCTATACACTTCGACGGAAACGGTTATAGCGATGAATGGAAGGAAGAGGCCGCCCGCCGTGGTCTTGACTGCGAAACAAGCGTACCCAAAATCTTTGACGCATATCTGAGCAAGTCGTCAATCGACATGTTTAAGAGCACCGGCGTGTTCACCGAAGTAGAGCTTGAAGCTCGCAATGAGGTGAAATGGGAAATGTACACCAAGAAGATTCAGATTGAGGCCCGTGTGCTCGGTGACCTTGCCGTGAATCATGTGATTCCCGTTGCGATACGCTATCAATCGGTGCTCACCGACAATGTATTCAAGCTAAAGACTCTGTTCCCCAATGAAAAGGGTGACAAGCTTGCACAGCTCGACCTCGACACTATCGAGCGCATGTCGGCCCACATGGCAACAATCATGGAGGAAACCAAGAAGATGGTCAACGCCCGCAAGGCAGCCAACCGCATCGAGAATGAGAGAGAAAAGGCCATTGCATATCACGACACTGTTGTACCGTGCATGGATGTCATACGCTACCATATCGATAAGCTCGAGCTTATGGTCGATGACGAAATGTGGCCGTTGCCCAAATATCGCGAATTGCTCTTCATTCGTTAACATAATTATTGAATAACAAGCCTGGAGCGCCATTGATGCCTGTTATGGCATCAAGTAGTAGCATGGTGCTCCATGGCATTTTCAAATGTTTTTATTAGAAAGTTATGATTAAAAATATGCCTCATACTCAAGGCCTCTATGATCCGCAGTATGAAAGTGACGCATGCGGAGTGGGGCTGTTGGTAAATATCAGGGGAATAAAGTCGCACCAACTTGTAGAAAAAGGATTGCAGGTGCTTGAGCACATGGTTCATCGCGGAGCCGAAGGTGCCGATCCCAAGACAGGCGACGGTGCCGGTATAATGGTGCAGATTCCCCACGAATTCATTCTGCTTCAAGGAATTGCCGTTCCCGAGAAGGGCCGCTACGGATGCGGATTGGTGTTCCTGCCTCACGATGAAGACACACAGCAGATAATATTTGACATCATCGAGCGCGAAGCCATCGAACTTGGACTCACTCTAATTGCGGTGCGTGACATACCCACCAACAATGAGCAGCTCGGTCCCGTGGCTCGCAAAGCCGAACCTGTAATAAAGCAGATATTCATTGCCGATGAGAAGAGCAACGACAGTATCGAGCCTCGGCTCTACGTGTTGCGCCGACGCATCGAGAAGAAGGTGACCGAGTCGTCGCTTCCCGATAAGGAGACATTCTATATCGTGTCATTGTCGTCGCGCGTCATAGTCTACAAGGGCATGTTGTCGAGCCTGCAATTACGCTACTACTTCCCCGACCTGATGAATCCTCACTTCACAACGGGTATGGCTTTGGTACACTCTCGTTTCAGTACCAACACATTCCCCACATGGTCGTTGGCTCAGCCCTTCAGAATGCTCGGACATAACGGCGAGATAAACACCATACAGGGCAACCGAATGTGGATGAAGGCACGTGAATGTGTACTACATCCCCAGACACTCGGCGGCGCCGATGTCACGCCTGTCATCCAACCCGACATGAGCGACTCGGCTTCACTCGACAATGTATTGGAATTCTTCGTAATGTCGGGCATGAGCCTGCCTCACGCTCTTGCCATGCTCGTACCGGAATCGTTCAACGACAAGAACCCGATTTCGTCGGAATTGAAGGCATTCTATGAGTATCATTCAATCATGATGGAAGCTTGGGACGGTCCTGCGACATTGCTGTTCAGCGACGGACGCTACGCCGGCGGAATGCTTGACCGAAACGGACTGCGCCCCGCACGATACCTGATTACCAACAACGACACGATGGTGATTGCATCCGAAATGGGCGTGTTGGCATTCGATCCGTCGGAGGTTAAGGAGAAAGGCCGTCTTCGTCCCGGAAAAATGTTGATGGTCGACATGGAAAAGGGCGAGATATATCACGATGCTGAACTCAAGGAGAAACTTGCATCGGAATTTCCCTATCGCGACTGGCTGTCACGCAACCGCATCATACTTGACAAGATAAGCAGCGGTCGCAAAGTCGGCAACAAAGTCGACGATTTCGCAAGGCTTCTGCACACATTCTTCTATCACCGCGAGGAGGTAGAGAAGATAATAACGCCGATGGTGGTTGATGCCAAAGAGCCGGTCAATTCAATGGGCAACGACACTCCGCTCGCCGTCATGTCCAACGAGCCTCAATTGCTGTTCAACTATTTCCGTCAGCATTTCGCTCAGGTGACCAACCCGCCCATCGACCCTCTGCGTGAGGAGCTCGTTATGAGCCTCGACAGCTACATCGGAGCAATCGACATGAATCTGCTCGAGCCCAATCCCGAAATATGCAAGATGGTGCTGCTGAAGCGCCCCATCATAACAAATCAGGAGCTTGATATATTGTGCAATCTCCGATACAAGGGATTCAACACCCGCAAACTTTCGATGACATTCCCCGTAAAAGAGGGAGCCGAGGGCATAACGAAGGCATTGGAGCGCCTGTGCAAGGAAGCTGAAGCCGCCGTTGACGAAGGTTGCAACTACATTGTGCTGTCGGACCGCGGAGTAAACGCCGACAATGCGCCCATACCCTCATTGCTCGCCACCTCGGCCGTTCATCATCATCTCATCGACTGCAAGAAGCGTCTGCAGACAGCTCTCGTAGTAGAAACCGCCGATGCACGAGAGGTGATGCACTTCGCATTGCTGTCGGGCTACGGAGCAAGCGCAATAAATCCCTATCTCGCTTTTGCCGTAATCAACGACCTTGTGGAGCGACAGGAGATACAGCTTGACTACAATACAGCCGTAAAGAACTACATCAAGGCTATCGACAAGGGATTGCTCAAGGTTATGTCAAAGATGGGTATCTCCACACTTACCAGCTACAAGGGCGCACAGCTATTTGAAGCTATCGGAGTGTCGGAAGAGATGTCACGCAAGTATTTCGGCAACACCGTGAGCAAAATCGGAGGAATCGACATGAACGACCTCAGTCGTGACATATTGAAGTCACATGCCGAATCGTTCAGCCCCTATTTTGACGAAGAACTGCCTTTGCGTCACCTCGGACAATATTCATTCCGCAAGGATGGAGAAACCCACGCATGGAATCCCGAATCGATAGCAACACTTCAACTTGCCACTCGCCTTGGAAGTTACAAGAAGTTCAAGGAGTTCACTTCATTGGTCGACAACAAGCCCGAACCGATATTCATTCGCGATTTTCTTGACTTCAAGAAAGGCGAGCCTATACCTGTTGACGAAGTTGAACCTATAGAGAATATAATGCGTCGTTTCGTGACAGGTGCCATGTCATTCGGTTCTATAAGCCGTGAGGCCCATGAAGCACTCGGTATCGCAATGAACGCCATCGGCGCACGAAGCAACACCGGTGAAGGAGGCGAGGATGCCGAACGCTTCAAGACACGCGAAGACGGCACATCGGCACGCTCGGCTATAAAGCAGGTTGCTTCGGGACGCTTCGGAGTTACCGCAGAGTACCTTGTAAATGCCGACGAGATACAGATTAAGATTGCACAGGGAGCAAAGCCCGGTGAAGGCGGACAGCTGCCCGGATTCAAGGTCGACAAGATAATTGCCAAGACGCGTCACTCAATCCCCGGAATCTCGCTCATATCGCCGCCACCTCACCACGATATATATTCAATTGAGGACTTGGCTCAGCTGATATTCGACTTAAAGAATGTAAATCCCGATGCTCGCGTGAGCGTGAAGCTCGTGTCGGAAAGCGGTGTGGGGACAATTGCTGCCGGTGTGGCAAAAGCCAAGAGCGACCTTATAACCATAAGCGGTAGCGACGGCGGAACGGGTGCTTCTCCGGCAAGTTCGATACGTTACGCCGGTCTTCCCGTCGAGATAGGTCTTGCAGAAACACAGCAGACACTTGTGCTCAACAATCTGCGCGGACAAGTGAAGCTGCAGGCCGACGGACAATTAAAGACAGCGCGTGATGTGGTGATTATGGCCATGTTGGGTGCCGAAGAGTACGGATTTGCGACAAGTGCGTTAATTGTGCTCGGATGCGTAATGATGCGTAAATGTCACCTTAACACCTGTCCTGTGGGAGTAGCGACACAGAATGAAGAGCTGCGCAAACGATTTGTAGGCCGTTCAGAGTATCTGATCAACTTCTTCAAGTTCCTTGCTCAGGAGATACGTGAAACCCTCGCCGAAATAGGAGTGCGCAAGCTTGATGATGTGATAGGTCGTGCCGACATGCTTGAGGTAAAGCCCCAACACGCCACCCACAAGACAACACATCTCGACTTCTCACGCATATTGTATATGCCGGCAGAGTGTCGTACCAACGCCATAATAAATGTAACGGAGCAGCAGCATGACATAGCGCATGTGCTCGACCGTCAGCTTATAAGCCGCTCATTCCCCGCAATAGAATCGGGAATGCCTGTCGAGCTTGATTTCCCGATTGCCAACACCGACCGTTCGGTAGGCGCAATGTTGTCGGGTGTGGTGGCCAAGAAATATGGCAACGACGGATTGCCCGACAATACAATCCTGTGTACATTCCGTGGTTCGGCCGGACAAAGCTTCGGTGCGTTCCTGGCTCACGGCATATCGTTCCGACTCGAAGGTGGCGCCAACGACTATGTAGGTAAGGGCCTGTCGGGCGGCAAGATTGTCATCGTGCCTCCGAAGGGAAGCCAGTTTGTTCCGCAGGACAATATCATCGCCGGAAATACACTGCTGTATGGTGCCACTTCAGGCGAAGTCTATATAAACGGACGCGTAGGCGAGCGATTCTGCGTGCGTAACTCCGGTGCCATTGCCGTAGTCGAAGGAGTGGGCGACCACTGCTGTGAATACATGACAGGCGGCCGCACCGTAGTGCTCGGTTCGACAGGCCGTAACTTTGCCGCCGGTATGAGCGGTGGTGTTGCCTACGTGTGGAATCCCAATGGCGATTTCGACTATTTCTGCAACATGGAGATGGTGGAGTTGTCATTGATCGAGGACATGGCCGACAATCGCGAGCTTTATCGCCTTATAGGCAATCACTACAAGCACACTCACAGTCAGCTTGCCGGACGAATGCTCGACAACTGGCATGAATATGTGGGGCAGTTCATAAAGGTAATACCCTTTGAATACAAGAAAGTGCTTCATGATGAAAAGCTGGCCAAGCTGCAACAGAAAATTGCAAGTGTGGAACGTGACTGATAAATTAATGAAAATCGCTTAAAACTATATATGATATGGGAAATCCAAAAGCGTTTTTAACCATCCACCGCAAGGAAGCCGGCTATCGTCCTGTTTCCGATCGTATAAGAGATTACGGTGAAGTGGAGCAGACATTGAACCCCGAGGACCGTCGTCTACAGGCGTCACGTTGCATGGAGTGCGGCGTTCCGTTCTGTCACTGGAGCTGTCCGCTCGGCAATAAGCAACCCGAGTGGCAGGACCGACTGTTCAAGAATGATATAAAAGGAGCATATACATTGCTCACCGCGACCGACGACTTTCCTGAATTTACAGGACGAGTTTGTCCGGCGTTATGCGAGAAGGGTTGTGTACTTAACAAGATACATGAACCCGTCACCATACGCGAAAACGAAGCCGCCATTGTAGAGCGAGCATTCCTTGAAGGATATGTAAGGCCCTACGTTCCCAAGCACCGTACAGGAAAGCGAGTTGCCGTGATAGGTTCGGGCCCTGCAGGACTTGCCTGCGCCAATCAGCTGAATCGCCGCGGACACTCGGTTACAGTGTTTGAGAAGAATGAAGCAATAGGCGGATTGCTGCGATTCGGCATCCCCGATTTCAAGCTCAACAAGAGCATAATCGACCGTCGCGTAGCGCTGATGACCGAAGAGGGCGTTGAGTTCAAGCCCGGCGTAGAGGTGGGCAAGGATATTGCGGTCGAGGATATTGTGCGCGACTATGATGCCGTGTGCATAGCAATCGGCGCTGAAGTGCCGCGTGACCTTAAGGTAGAAGGCCGAGATCTTAAAGGCGTACACTTCGCACTCGAACTTCTGCAACAGCAGAACAGGGTAAACGCCGGACGCGAGATTTCGCGTGACGACCGCATATCGGCCAAAGGGAAGAACGTACTCGTAATCGGAGGTGGCGACACCGGCAGCGACTGTGTAGGAACAGCCAACCGCCAGGGAGCTCTTTCGGTTACACAGATCGAGATAATGCCCAAGCCGCCGGAAGGAGAGAACCCTGCAACTCCGTGGCCCTATTGGCCCGTGGTGTTGAAGACATCAAGTTCGCATGACGAGGGCTGTAATCGTCGTTGGTTGCTCGACACTCGCCGAATAATAGGAGAGAACGGCAAGGTAACCGAGGTCGAAGTCGAAGAAGTGCGTTGGGAAAAGGATGAAGCCACCGGACGCATGAATTTGATTCACACCGGAAACGTAGAGCGCATAAAGGCTGAACTCGTATTGCTCGCGATGGGATTTACCAATCCCGTACAGGACGGCATACTTAAACAGCTGGGAGTCGATAAGGACGCACGCGGCAATGTAAAGGTCGATGATAAGCAGCAAAGCAGCATCGACAAGGTATTTGCCGCCGGCGACGCCTCTACTGGCGCATCACTTGTAGTAAGATGTATCGCTTCGGGCAGAAAAGCTGCTGAAGGAATACACAATTATCTCACTGAAAAATAAAATCGAATAATTCAACGGGTCGGCTTGTCAGTCGGCCCGTTACAATTAATACAATACCACATTTCAATGGAACCTTTGAAACACGAATGCGGAGTGGCAATGATACGCCTGCTCAAACCGCTTGAATATTATAAGCAAAAGTACGGCACCTATCTTTACGGACTCAACAAGTTGTACCTGCTGATGGAAAAACAACATAACCGCGGACAGGAGGGTGCCGGAGTTGGATGTATAAAGATGCACTCTCCGGCAGGCAGCGAATATGTGTTCCGTGAACGTGCATTGGGGTCGGGAGCGATACAGGAGATATTCTCGTCGATAAACAGTCAGCTGGCCAATGTCCACATAAATGAGCAGTCAAATGAATGGGTCGAATCCTATGCTCCGTTCATTGGCGAAGTCTACATGGGGCACCTGCGATATTCAACCACAGGAAGGAGCGGATTGAATTATGTACACCCGTTTTTGCGTCGCAACAACTGGTGCTCGCGTTCACTGATGCTTTGCGGCAACTTCAACATGACCAACGTTGACGAAATATTCAATTCAGTGGTCGAAAAAGGACAGCATCCCCGCATATACTCCGACACTGTAATAATACTTGAACAGCTTGGATATGCCCTCGACAAGGAAAACAACCGCCTCTATCATGAATTCACCGAAAAGGGGCTTGACGGAATACCTCGTGCCTTGGCAATCGAGGATAACATCGACCTGCGTCCGGTACTTGCGTCCACCGCTCCGGGATGGGATGGGGGATATGTGATATGCGGCACACTAGGCTCGGGTGACATGTGGGCCTTGCGCGATCCTCACGGCATACGCCCGGCCTTCTACTATTATGACGACGAGGTGGTGGTAGTGGCGTCGGAGCGTCCGGTAATACAGACAGTGTTCAATGTTCCGCGTCGTGCCGTAAACGAGCTTACTCCTGGAAGTGCGATAATAGTAAACAAAGCCGGCAAGGTAAGCGTGGACGACATTCTCGGAATGGGCCGGAACGAGCGGTGTTCATTTGAGCGAATCTATTTCTCAAGAGGAAGTGACGCCGACATATATAAGGAGCGCAAGGCTTTGGGCCGCAATCTTGTCGGCAAGATATTGCATGAGCTTGACTACGATCTCGCCCACGCCGTGTTCTCGTTTATCCCCAATACGGCCGAGGTTGCCTTTATAGGCATGGCCGAAGGTCTTGAAAAGCATCTCGACCGCTATAAGGCCGACAGGATTATGGCATGTAACGCCGAAGGCACATTGTCGCGTGACATGATAGAGAAGATAATGTCACAGAAACTGCGCATCGAAAAAGTAGCCATAAAGGATATAAAACTGCGCACGTTCATTGCCGAGGGAGAGTCACGCAACGACCTCGCCGCCCATGTATATGATGTGACCTACGGCATAGTCGAGAATGATGTAGACACACTTGTAGTGATTGACGATTCAATCGTGAGGGGCACCACTCTTAAGCAATCGATAATAAAGATGCTCGACAGGCTGCATCCTCGCAAAATAGTTATTGTGAGTTCATCGCCCCAGGTGCGTTATCCCGACTATTACGGCATCGATATGTCACGCATGGGTGAATTCTGTGCTTTCCGTGCGGTAGTGGAGCTACTTAAGGAAAAGGGCATGGAGAATCGGCTTGAAGAGGTTTACAATAGATGCCTTGAACAGGAGAATGTCGATGATGCGCATCTTGAGAATTGCGTAAAGGCAATCTATGCACCGTTTACCGATGATGAAATATCGGCTAAGATCGCGAGTATGCTTACGCCCGATGACACTTCGGCCGAGGTATCGATAGTGTATCAATCGCTTGAAGGGCTTCATGAAGCAGTGCCCGGATGTCCCGGAGATTGGTATTTCTCAGGCAATTATCCCACCCCCGGCGGCATAAGACTTGTCAACCGCGCCTATATCAATTATTATGAGGGTAATGTAGACAAACGATGAATTTTACATATCAATAGTTGTATGAAATGAAAAATTATTTGTAAGTTTGTGTAATCATTATCATTTTAACTTTAATAAATTTAACAGCTATGGAACAAAACCAACAATGTCCTCCTCAGAGCAATGACGTATTCTCTCCCGGTCCCTCAGGTAAAAGTCGCGGAGTAGCAGCTCTTCTGGCTATATTCCTGGGATCTCTCGGAATCCAATATTTCTATCTCGGTAAAAATACTGCAGGCGTAATAGCATTGGTGCTCAGCATCATCACTTGCGGTATTCCCGGAATTCTCTGGCTCATTCAAGGAATCATGATGTTTACAATGTCGCAGGCCGACTTTGAGCGCAAGTTTGTCTACAGCACATCCACATTCCCCTTGTTCTAATCCACAGGGAACATTCGATTCATAACGCGAGCGATGCCGTTAAAGGTGTCGCTCGCGGTCTTTTTATGTTTGCCCGATGGGAGTTACGGGATTTTTTAGTAACTTTGCAGTCGCATTTTTGAAATATATAGAATCCATATATGATAGCGGTCAATAATTTATGTATTCAATTCGGTAAAAGAATCCTTTTCCAGGATGTAAACTTGAAGTTCACACCGGGCAACTGTTACGGCATCATCGGAGCCAACGGAGCCGGTAAATCAACCCTTATGCGCATACTCAGCGACCAACTGTCGCCTACCCACGGCACTGTGACCCAGGGTCCGGGAGAGCGTATGTCGGTTCTTGAACAGGATCACTTCAAGTTTGACGACTGCACTGTAATGGACACGGTGCTTCAAGGTCACACAGTGTTGTGGGACATCATCAAAGAGAAAGACGCCATATACGCGAAGGCCGATTTTTCGGATGAAGACGGTGTCCGCGCAGCCGAGCTTGAGGAGAAGTTTGCCGAACTTGAAGGCTGGAATGCCGAGAGCGATGCCGCCGCACTGCTCAGCGGACTCGGAATCAAGGAGGACAAGCACTACACCCTCATGAAGGACATGAGTGGTAACGAAAAGGTGCGTGTGCTGCTGGCCAAGGCACTTTTCGGCAATCCCGACAACCTGCTTCTCGACGAGCCCACCAACGACCTTGACCTTGAAACGGTAGCTTGGCTTGAGGACTACCTGTCAAAGTTTGAGAATACGGTGCTTGTCGTATCACACGACCGTCACTTCCTCGATTCGGTATGTACTCACACACTCGACATCGACTATAACAAGGTTACATTGTTTGCCGGTAACTACAGTTTCTGGTACGAGTCATCGCAGCTTGCATTGAAACAGCAGCAACAGCAAAACAAGAAAGCCGAGGAGAAGCGCAAGGAACTTCTTGAATTCATACAGCGATTCTCGGCCAATGTAGCCAAATCAAAGCAGACCACATCACGAAAGAAGATGCTCGAAAAGCTTAACGTAGAGGAGATTCAGCCTTCGTCACGCCGATATCCGGGCATCATATTCACGCCGTTGCGCGAGCCGGGCAACAAAATTCTTGAAGTACACGGACTGACTGCTTCGGTCGACGGAGAGGTGTTGTTTAAGGATGTGAACTTTGCTATCGAGAAGTGGGACAAGGTTGCATTCCTGAGCCGTGACCCGCGAGCCATGACCGCATTGTTTGAGATAATAACCGGCAATCGCAAGCCCGATGAAGGAAGCTACGACTGGGGACAGACGATAACAACCGCATATCTGCCTCTCGATAACTCTTCGTTCTTCAACACCGACCTGAACCTTGTCGACTGGCTGTGTCAATGGAGTGAGGATTCAAGCGAGATATATCTCAAGGGATTTCTCGGCAAGATGCTCTTCTCGGGCGAAGAGGTGCTTAAGAAAGCTTCGGTGCTTTCGGGAGGTGAGAAGATGCGCTGCATGATAGCCCGAATGATGATGCGTGACGCCAACACTCTCGTGCTCGACTCGCCCACCAACCATCTTGACCTTGAGTCAATCCAGGCATTCAACAACACGCTTCAGACATTCAAAGGCAACATCCTCTTTGCATCGCATGACCATGAGTTCATCCAGACCGTGGCCAACCGCATAATCGAGCTTACGCCCAACGGCATCATCGACAAGATAATGGACTATGACGACTACATCACCGACGAGCGAGTAGCCGCCGCACGTGAACGACTTTATAACGCATAAACATAAATTGTCAGTGACATGGTAAAACATATAGTAACATTCAAGCTCAACGGCACTCAAGAGGAGCGTCGCCAAGTGGCTGAAAGCTTCAAGGCAGCATTGATGGCTCTACCCGAAAAAATCGAAGTGCTTCACTCAATGGAGGTCGGCATAAATGAAAATCCGGCCGAGGACTGGGATGTAGTCCTGACTGCAATAGTGAACACGATGGACGATGTTGCCGTGTATGCCAAGCATCCCGCCCATGTTGCCGCAGCATCACTCCTTGCCGGACACAAGGAGTCGCGTGCATGCGTCGACTATGAGTTTTAGGATTATTTTATGTGATTGAACAAATCTCGAAATTGGCGTTGTGTACCCATAATGGTGAACACATCGCCTTTTTCTATGCGGAAATCGGCATCGGGATCGGCAACAATCATAGGCACATCATTGGTTACACCGATAATATTGCGTCGCGGAGCAGGTCGAGATATTGATATGAGCTTTATTCCATAATCCGCCTCAAAATTCAGCTCCTCATACTTCATGCCATAGTAGAAGTCGGGGACATCGAATTTTATCACATAGTGGTCGGCGTCAATGCGAAGTGAGTCAACAGTGCAACCCAGTTCCAGTTCACGCGTGAGCTCACGGGCGGCACGTTGTTCGGGAGTAAGTATTCGGTCGACTTTAAATCCCTGCAATATCGTTTCATGAATGTCGTCGACGGCACGTGCATATATGCGTTTCACGCCGAGTTTTCGCAACAGCGCCACGGTTTTGACACTTGCGCCGAAGTTCTCGCCGATAGCCACGATCACGAGGTCGACGGTCTTTAACGGCAATACCGAAAGTGCCGCTTCATCGGTCGAGTCGATTATATAGGCCGTTGAAATCTTATCCTTCACCTGTTCGACAAGAGTGGGGTTGTGATCGGCTCCTATTACCTCGTGTCCCATGTCGGTAAGGTCGGTGGCAAGATTGGAGCCATATATTCCGAGTCCTATTATCAGATAACGCATATTATTTATCAGTTTATTATTATATTTTCAGTTGGATATTTCACCGGGTAGTCGTGACGATTGCCTGTCACACCTATCAGAAGCGATATTATACCCACGCGACCCAGAAACATCGCGGTGCATAAAACTATTTTAGAGCTCATGCCAAGCTCCGATGTAATGCCGAGCGACGAGCCCACGGTGAACAGCGCCGAAGAAGTTTCAAATAGAACACTCTTGGCAGGAAGTTGCGGCTCAAGCAGCAACAATATAACGCTGTAGATGGTGTAGGACACTATCGAGATTGCCACAACTGCATTGGCTCTTCTTATAGAACCTACAGCAATAGTGCGGTCATATACCGTGACATGATCCTTGCCGAGTATTATCGATTTAAGATTCAGCAGTATCAATGCAAACGTATTGACCTTGACACCTCCGGCGGTTGACTGCGAAGCTCCTCCAATCCACATCAGAAACAATACGATGACAAGCGTCACATTAAGGAAATTGGCAGGATTGACCGATACAAAGCCTGAACTTCGCGGAGTTGTGGAGTTGAAAAACGACTGGACTATGCTGTCGTAAAGACTCATGCCGGCCAATGTGTTGTTACGTTCAAGAATGAAAAACACGACCGTGCTTACCGCAAATATAATCAATGTGGTGTAGAGCGCAATCTTGGTGTTTACATTCCAGATGTGAACCGAGCGTCCTATTTTTGTCCCATGATTTATGCGGCGCCACAATCGACGGAAATACTCGATAAACGCCTCCTTGAAATTTACAAGTACCGGGAAGCCAATACCTCCGGCCATCACGATTATTCCTATGACAATGTATATCATCTGATTGGAATTCATCAACACCGGATTTGCCATACCGCCGGGAAGATTGGAGAATCCGGCGTTACAGAAAGCCGAAACGGCATGAAATATCGAGAATATGATTTGATCTTCGGTCGACATGATAAGCACATCGTGAATTGAGAGCCATATAAAGAATGCTCCTATCAATTCGACAATCACGGTAAAACCGAGGATATACAGCAGCGTAGGCAGCAATGCGTTGATGGTTTTGCTGTAGATCATGTCCTTAACCATCAACTGGCTGTAGACCGATGTGTTACCGCTGAAAAACAGGGCGAAAAAGCTCGTGAAAGTCATCACACCCAATCCGCCTATCTGAATCAGAAGACCAAGAATCAACAGTCCCAGCGGAGTGAATGTCGATGCTACATCAATAGTTGTCAGCCCGGTGATGCAAACGGCGCTTGTCGACACAAAGAGCGAGTCGATGTAACCTATGCCGTGATAGGTGCATCGTGGCATCATGAGCAGGAATGACCCTAAAAAGATGAAAAACAGGAAGCTGCATGAAAGTATAAGCGACGGGTTGGTGCGCTTTCCCATTATCCTGATTACAAAATAGCTTATCTCGACTATGGCAAAAGCCACCAGGATGCCAAGCAGGAATTTGTTGCTGTAAAGGACATCCTCGAGCCATGGAATCCAAGGATTGGCGGGGCGGGGATATAATGCGGGAAGAAGCGTCGACAGCAGTGTAATGTCGACTATCCACTTGATTACACGGGTGTTTTCGATTGTATTTTTCAGATTGAAAATAAGGTTGAAAAGCACTTTGGCGAGAAATATGCACTGGAATGTGCGGAAATACACAAGCAGCGTGCGCAATTCATTAGCCTCGCGTTCAAATCCTATATATAATGTCGCACATAGCAGGCATCCGATTGCGGCAACTACCGAGAGCACTTCAAGCAGTCCCGAGATTGCTGTAATCGCAGTCCTGGAGTGACGCAACGCACGGTTCCATGTCAAATTTGCTCTATGTAGACGGCTTTGCATCCTGCGAATAATATGTTTTATCTCGCTCATAGCAATAAAACGACATTACTGTCGGTAAAGTTACGGAAACTTTGCTTTTTTAGCCTCAAAAATTTATACAATCTTAAAGATAATCACTAATTTTGTATCTAAAATAAACCAATAGTACACAAAAACTATGTCGGAAATCACTGAAGAAATCACTGAAGAAAAAGGAGGGCTTAACTTTGTAGAGCAAATAGTAAGCGATGACCTCGCAGCCGGTAAGAATGGCGGACGCCTCAATACGCGTTTCCCACCGGAACCTAACGGCTATCTTCACATTGGACACGCCAAGGCTATATGCATGGACTTTGGTGTAGCCGAGAAATTTGGAGGAACCTGCAATCTGCGTTTCGATGATACCAACCCAACAAAGGAGGATGTCGAGTATGTCGACTCCATAAGAGAGGACATCCACTGGCTTGGATTTGACTGGGGCGACCGCGAGTATTACGCGAGCGACTATTTCCCCCAGTTGTATGATTTGGCCATACGCATGATAAAAGAGGGCAAGGCCTATGTCGACCACCAGACATCGGAGGAAATCGCCCGTCAGAAGGGTACGCCGACACAACCCGGTGTAAACAGTCCTTATCGTGATCGTCCGATAGAGGAGAATCTCGACCTTTTCCAGCGCATGAATGCTGGCGAGTTTGAGGAAGGCACCTATGTGCTTCGTGCCAAAATCGACATGGCATCGCCCAATATGCACTTCCGTGACCCTATAATGTATCGTATAATAAAGTATCCCCATCACCGCACAGGTACAAAATGGAAGGTATACCCTATGTATGACTTCGCACACGGTCAGAGCGACTACTTTGAGGGGGTTACTCACTCGATATGCACCCTTGAGTTTGTGCCTCACCGTCCGTTGTATGAATACTTCGTCAAGGAGTTGGCCGACGAGAGCTATTGTCCCCGACAGATAGAGTTCAACCGACTCAATCTCACCTATACGGTAATGAGCAAGCGCAAGCTCCTGCAACTCGTACAGGAGGGCCTTGTGGCAGGATGGGACGATCCCCGAATGCCGACAATATCGGGTATGCGCCGTCGCGGCTTCACTCCTCAGTCGATCAAGAACTTCATCAACATGATAGGTTACACCAAATTTGAGGCCTTGAACAGCATCTCGCTTCTGGAGCATGCCGTGCGCGAGGACCTCAATAAGGTGGCTACACGTGTCATGGCGGTAATAAATCCCGTAAAGCTGGTAATAACCAACTATCCCGAAGGCCAGACCGAAATCCTTGAGATGGAAAACAATCCCGAGGATCCCGAAGCAGGCACACACCAGATGCCCTTCAGTCGCGAAATATACATCGAGCGTGACGACTTCATGGAAAATCCGCCTAAGAAATTCTTCCGCCTTGCCCCCGACGGTGAAGTAAGACTTAAGGGAGGATACATCATCAAGTGCACCGGAGTCAAGAAAGATGACGAAGGCAACATCGAAGAGATATACTGTACCTACGATCCCGATACCCGCAGCGGCCTGCCCGGCAGCATGCGCAAGGTTAAGGGAACACTCCATTGGGTGTCGGCCGCACACGCCAAGGATGCAACAGTCAGGATGTATGACCGACTCTTCTCGGTAGAAAATCCCGCCGAAGAGAAGGACAAGGATTTCCGTGAGATGCTTAATCCCGATTCGTTGAGAGTTGTGGAAGGAGTAAAGATTGAGCCGTTTATCGCCGAGAATGCAAAGGTGGGTGATCACTACCAGTTCCAGCGCATAGGCTACTTCACTCCCGATAAGGACTCAACTCCCGAAAAGCTTGTGTTCAACCGCACAATGCAGCTCAAGGACACTTGGGAAAAGCTTCAGAAGAAGTAATTGAAAAACTTCCAATAACCTCTCTCCGCATCTACATTTGATGGATCAAGAGCAACGCCGCCGCGAGAAATTATACATGAAATTCAGGGCTGACCTCGTGTCGGGCCATATAGCATCGGGTTACGATGAAAACGACTTAATCGAAATATACGATTATGCCAATGACATCTACGATGAATATGTCCAGATGGAGGTCATCCTAAGCGGTGCGCGCATATATCCCGAAAGCGAAGAGTTGGCTCAGCGCAGGGCCTTCTTCCTGTACACGACATTGTCGATGACCGAAGGGGCTGTAAACATTGCTCTTAACCATAAGGGGGAAACGGCGCTTTGGGCGATATTGCTGTTGCTCGTCAAGCATCCTCCCATGGAGGAGTCGATAAAGGAGATGAACTCCATAGTCGACACCTTTACCGACTTTGACGATGAAACCATCATACAGTTGATTGACGCATGCGTGGAGCTTGAGCTTTATGATTGGTTGAAGGAGAACCGTGAGCTGATAAAGAAGCGTTGCCTCTATCCCGACACATTCCTCTATGAACTCTCGCAGGTCGCCGATGGAAAGCGCGACTATGAGTTCGGCATTTCAGTACTTGAGGAGCTGACAATGCTTGAGCCGTTCAATTCGGTATATTGGCACATGCTTTCACAGCAATATGTCAACAATGACGACTACAACAATGCACTCCAGGCCATCGACTATGCGCTTGCCATCGACCCTAAGTCGACAAATATGCTTGTCACGAAGGCCCAGATTCTCTATGACATGAATCAGGACCGCGAAAAAGCACGCTCAATGATGCGCGAAGTCCTCCTGGAAGATCCCGACAATGAACTCGCCAACCACACCTTAGCGGCCATGCTCGCCCTTGACGGTAACACCGAGGGTGCTTTGGCAATAATACGCAATTACCTTAAAGAGCATCCCGGCGACAAGGAGGCCATCGATCATCTGCTGACAATAGGCAACAGGGAGGTCGACAATGAGGAGATTAACCGATATTTCAAGAGCGGTGCATTGTCCACCGAACAGGAATGGGTGGCTTGGGCCGACACTTTCTATCAGCGCGAACAATACCAAGCTTGCGCCGACATTCTGCTGTGTCGACTATATAACACCGATTCATTGTTTGACTGGACGCAGCTTCTTGAAAGTCTGTATCGTTGCGGCCGATATGCCGAAGTGGTGGAGTTATATCGAAAATATGTGTTGAGAGTGCGTGATATAAGCGGATTGAGCCTATCGCTTCCCGATGCACTCATCATGGTACTGAGCCTCCTGCGCGAAGGTTATCAAACTGCAGCAAAAGAGCTCGCCGATTTTATCGTTAACTACAATATATCGGACATCAATCCTTATGAAAAACGGCTCGTGGCCATAGGCGTGCAGTCAGTGTTGCGCAATATACTTGATGCCATCGACAGCAGCCAAGATGTACCGTTAAGCTCCATCGATCCGTTTGCATAGTGCGTTTTATTGTAATTTGTCAGTGCATAACGGCATTTCAGCGACATTTTATTTCCTTATAGCCACTTTTTGTGTATCTTTGCAGCTAATATCATTTATAAATTGTCAAAGTGGAAAGCAAGAAAAAAGATACCGCGATACTTCTCATGCACTGCCCCGACCAACCGGGCATTATCGCCGTTATAACCGAGTTTATCAATGCTAACGGAGGTAACATCGTTTACCTCGATCAGTATGTCGACAAATTTAACGGCATCTTCTACATGAGGGTGGAGTGGGATTTAGAGAACTTCATTATTCCGCGTGAAAAGCTAAGCGAGTATTTCCAGATTCTTTACGGTCAACGTTACCAGCTGACATATAAGCTGAGTTTCTCCAACAAGCGTCAGCGCATGGCCATCTTCGTAAGCAAGATGTCGCACTGCCTCTATGACATACTCGCTCGATACATCGCCGGAGAGTGGGATGTCGACATACCCGTGATTGTAAGCAATCACCCCGATCTGCAGATTGTCGCCGAGCAGTTCAACATCCCCTTTGAGGTGTTCCCGATCAACCGTGACAACAAAGCCGAAATGGAGGCCCGCGAGCTTGAACTGCTTGAACGTTACGAAATCGACTTCATAGTGCTGGCCCGATACATGCAGATTCTATCGGACGAGATGATAAAACGCTATCCCCATCACATAATCAATATACATCACTCTTTCCTCCCTGCTTTCGTAGGAGCAAAGCCTTATCATGCGGCCTACGAGAGGGGAGTGAAGCTCATCGGAGCTACAAGCCACTACGTAACCGCCGATCTTGACGCAGGCCCCATAATAGAGCAGGACATCGTGCGCATAACCCACAAGGACACAATCGACGACCTTATCAAGAAAGGCCGCGACCTTGAGAAGATTGTATTGTCACGCGCCGTCGAGAAGCACATCCAGCGCAAAGTGCTTGCTTACAACAATAAGACAGTGGTGTTCAGCTGATTGCAATTGAGTATGGGTGTCGCTATAATAAAATATAACGCCGGCAACAATTTCTCGGTGATATGCGCACTGAAGCGCATAGGCGTAGAAGCGATTGTCACCGACAATCCGTTAAAGATAGCCGAAGCCGACAAGGTGATTTTTCCCGGAGTGGGGGAGGCGGCTTCGGCAATGGCCTATCTGCGTCAACACAATCTTGATCGGTTAATAAAGTCGCTACATCAGCCGGTGCTCGGAATTTGCATCGGTCAGCAGCTGATGTGCCGTCACTCCATGGAGGGCGATGTCGATTGCCTCGGAATATTCGATGCCGATGTGCTGCGGTTCGCCCCCGAAATGTCGCGACTGAAGGTGCCGCACATGGGGTGGAACACATTTCATGTCACGCATCCCGGAATCATAACCTCCGACATGGAGAATGAATATGTGTATTATGTCCACAGTTACTACGTACCGGTCAACAACGCGACAATAGCCACGACCGAATACATTAATCAGTTCAGTGCGTCCATGCATAAGGACAATTTCTATTCGACCCAGTTCCATCCCGAAAAGAGCGGTGGAATAGGTGAACGCATCCTAAAAAACTTCCTCGAACTATGACGACGATAATTCCGGCTATAGACATAATAGATGGCAAATGCGTAAGGCTCACCAAAGGCGACTACGAAAGCTCACGCGTGTATGCCGACGATCCTGTCGACATGGCTTTGAGATTCCGCGACTGCGGATGCACCCGGCTGCATGTCGTCGATCTTGACGGAGCAAGGTCACAGCACATAGTGAATTATCGCACACTCGAGCGAATAGCATCGTCAACCGACATGATTATCGATTTCGGCGGTGGAATAAAGAGCGACGAAGATGCCAAAATAGCGTTTGAAAGCGGAGCATCGATGATTACCGGAGGAAGCATAGCGGTAAAGGATCCTGCAATATTCACCGGTTGGCTCAACCGTTACGGCAACGAGCACATAATACTCGGGGCCGACGCACGTAACGGCAAAATAGCTACAGTGGGCTGGCTCGATGAGTCGGAACATGACATAGTGCCGTTCATCGGTTCCTATGTAGAAAAGGGCATACGTTACGTGATCTCGACCGACATCAATGTCGACGGAACGTTAAACGGCCCGTCAATCGAGCTGTACAAAAACATTCTCACCGCATTTCCCGATATATATCTTATTGCAAGCGGTGGGGTGAGCGGTATCACCGACATCGAGCGTCTTGACACCATATCGGTTCCTGCCGTAATTGTGGGCAAGGCCATATATGAAGGACGCATCACATTGAAGGAAATTGAAAAGATGAACTTAAATTAAACCCTACATGCTTGCAAAACGTATAATACCTTGCCTCGATGTAAAAGACGGTAAAACCGTGAAAGGGGTTAATTTCGTGAATTTCCGCGATGCCGGCGACCCGGTTGCTCTCGGACGCAAATATAGCGAAGACGGAGCCGACGAACTGGTCTATCTCGACATAACGGCCTCGCATGAGGGTCGCAAGACATTTGTCGACCTCGTGCGTCGTGTCGCCGAGAATGTAAGCATACCGTTCACCGTGGGCGGAGGCATCAACCACGTAGCCGATGTGGAAACCCTGCTTGGCGCGGGAGCCGACAAAATATCGATAAACTCGGCCGCATTGCGCAATCCCGACCTGATCGACGACATCGCATCGCGATTTGGCCGGCAGGTGTGTGTCACAGCAATTGACGCACGCTTTGACAACGGAGAGTGGATATGCTATCTCAACGGAGGTCGAGTGCCCACGTCACGCCGATTGCTTGAATGGGCGCATGAGGCTCAGGAGCGTGGAGCAGGAGAGATACTCTTCACAAGCATGAACCACGACGGTGTAAAGACCGGATTTGCATGCGAGGTCCTTGCCGAACTTGCCGACAATCTTGAAATTCCCATAATTGCATCGGGCGGCGCAGGAAATTGCGAGCATTTCCGCGATGTATTCACAATCGGCAAAGCCGATGCCGCATTGGCAGCAAGCATTTTTCACTTCAACGAAGTGCCCATAGCGCAGTTGAAAACCTATTTGAAAGAGAATAATATAATTATCAGACAATAAATATGGCACAATTGGATTACAGCAAATTGCAGGGACTGATTCCCGCAATCATACAGGATGCCAACACAAAGAATGTGTTGATGCTCGGATTCATGAACGAGGAAGCCTATCTGAAAACGGTGGAGAGCGGCAAGGTCACATTCTTCAGCCGCACAAAAGGTCGCCTGTGGACCAAAGGCGAAGAGAGCGGACACTTCCTTAACGTAGTATCAATCGAGGAGGATTGCGATCACGACACATTGCTTATAAAGGTACATCCGGTAGGTCCTACATGTCATAAAGGCACCGACACCTGTTTCGGCACATCCAATGATTTCGGAGTTGAATTCTTCCGCTATCTGCAAGACTTTATATCACGCCGTCACGAGGAAATGCCCGAAGGCTCATATACGACCTCACTGTTCAAGTCGGGAGTAAACAGAATGGCGCAGAAAGTAGGTGAGGAGGCTGTGGAAACGGTGATTGAGGCGACCAACGGCACCGATGACCGTCTTATATATGAGGCTTCCGATCTTATATATCACCTGATTGTATTGCTGACATCCAAAGGTCACCGCATAGAGGAGCTTGCCGATGAACTTATCAAACGCCATAAATAGGACAACAACGATGAGCATTGTAAAATACGAAAACGTTGAGATACTCCGCAAGGAGCATGTAGTTCTCAAAAGCGTAAACCTGACTATAGAGCCCGGACAGTTCACCTATATAATAGGTAAGGTGGGAAGCGGAAAGAGCAGTCTGCTTAAGTCCATGTATGCCGAAATTCCCATCGAGAGCGGTGAGGCAAAGGTGCTCGAATACGATCTCACCACACTTAAGCGCAAGCAGATACCGATGCTAAGGCGTGAAATAGGCATCGTGTTTCAGGATTTTCAGCTTCTTACCGACCGCACGGTATACGACAATCTGATGTTTGTGTTGCAGGCTACGGGCTGGAAGGACAAGACCGAGATGGACGACCGCATAGAGGAGGTTCTTAAAGAGGTGGGTATGCTCACAAAGTCCTACAAGATGCCGCATGAACTTTCGGGAGGCGAACAACAGCGCATCGTAATCGCACGTGCCTTGCTCAACAAGCCCAAACTGATTCTTGCCGACGAACCTACCGGAAATCTCGACCCCGCTACTGGAGAACAGATAGTGCGTTACCTGCACGATATAGCCAAAGAGGGTACCGCCGTCATCATGGCAACCCACAATTTCGCGTGGCTTGAACAGTTCCCGGGCCGCTTGTTACGCTGTTCCGACAAGCACATCGTGGAGGAATCAAATAATGAAGAAAAACTTGAATGCGAATAATGTAGCGTATATGCACATTATTTTGTAATTTTGCAACGATTATAATCTATTTGAATTTAACTGATAACAGGATGAAAGTATTAAAATTTGGTGGAACCTCCGTGGGTTCTGCACAAAGGATCAAGGAAGTAGCTAAGCTTGTAACAGCTCGTGGCTGTAACATAATAGTGCTTTCGGCTATGTCGGGCACTACCAATACACTTGTTGAAATTTCCGATTATCTGTATAAAAAGAATATCGACGGAGCCAAAGAAACTGTCAATGCATTGGAAGCTAAATACATGCGCACCATCGATGAGCTGTATTCAACTCCCGAAGCCAAGGAGGAGGCCACTCGCGAGATTAAGGCCTGCTTCAATTACATTCGCTCCTTCACCAAGGATATCTTCACCCTGTTTGAAGAAAAGGAGATTCTTGCTCAAGGCGAACTCATGTCTACTGCGTTGATGAACATATACTTGAAAGAGCAGGGGGTTAACTCGGTTCTTCTTCCCGCCCTTGAATATATGCGCACCGACAAGAATGCCGAACCCGATTCACAGTACATCCGTCAGAAGCTCACCGCTCAGCTTGACAAGCATCAGGGTGCCGACCTGTATATAACTCAGGGTTATATATGCCGAAATGCTTACGGTGAAATCGACAACCTTCAGCGCGGAGGCAGCGACTACACTGCATCGCTGATAGGAGCAGCCATAAATGCCGATGAAATCGAGATATGGACCGATATCGACGGTATGCACAACAACGATCCTCGTTTTGTAGAAGGCACTCAACCTGTTCACCAGCTGCACTTTGAGGAAGCTGCCGAGCTTGCCTATTTCGGAGCCAAGATTCTTCATCCCACTTGCATTCTTCCCGCAAAGCTGAACAATATACCGGTAAGACTGCTCAATACAATGCAGCCTGATGCTCCCGGCACGCTGATTCACAATCAACAGTCGGCTCACATCATAAAGGCGGTTGCCGCAAAGGACAACATCACCGCAATCAAAATCAAGTCGGGCCGAATGCTTCTCGCTTACGGTTTCCTCCGTAAGGTATTCGAAATATTTGAAACTTATCAGACTCCGATCGACATGATTGCGACTTCGGAGGTCGGTGTTTCTGTTACAATCGACAGCGAACGCAATCTGACCAATATACTCGACGACCTCAAGAAGTTTGGAACCGTCACAGTCGACAAGGATATGGTGATCATCTGCGTTGTCGGCGATCTTGAATGGCAGAACCGCGGATTTGAGGCCGAAGCACTTGATGCATTGAAGGACATTCCGGTTCGTATGATTTCATACGGAGGAAGTAACTACAACATATCGTTCCTCGTGCGTCGTGAAGACAAGGTCAAAGCGCTTAACATGCTGAGCGACCGCCTATTCAAGAACAAAAAGTAATAGAATTCATTGTAATTGACTCACCTATGATTTTTCCAATACAAGAGTTTGAAAATATCGAAACTCCATTCTATTACTACGACCTAAAGTTGCTTGAATCAACACTCAAGGCAATCAAAGAGGCTGCGCATTACGCCAATTATCACGTACACTATGCGGTAAAGGCCAATGCCAACCCCGAAATACTGCGTGTAATCCAGCAGGCAGGTCTTGGTGTTGACTGCGTAAGCGGCGGTGAGATTAAAGCTGCTCTGGACATGGGATTCGACCCCTCCGACATCGTATTTGCCGGAGTAGGGAAGAGTGACCGTGAAATCGAGTATGCGCTTAAATCGGGCATCGGATGCTTCAATGTTGAATCTATTCCTGAGCTTGAAGTGATTCAGATGATTGCATCGCGATTGGGATGTAATGCCAACGTGGCGCTGCGAGTAAATCCCGACATCGATGCTCACACTCATCACTACATAACCACGGGTCTGGAAGAAAACAAGTTCGGCATATCGATGCAGATGCTTGAAAAAGCAATATCGTATTGCTATGCACAGCCCAATGTTAAACTCACAGGACTGCATTTCCACATAGGAAGTCAGATAACGACCAATGAGCCTTTCCGCATATTGTGTGAGCGCATAAACGATCTCGTAAAGCAATTTGCCGAGAAAGGGGTAGTGTTCACATCGATAAACGTAGGCGGTGGCCTCGGAATCGATTATGACGATCCTGACCGCAATCCCATTCCTGATTTCAAAGACTATTTCGACACATTCAACAAATATCTTAAGCTATCACCCGAACAGCATCTGCATTTTGAACTCGGACGCTCAATTGTGGCTCAATGCGGCTCATTGATAACCCGTGTACTGTATGTCAAGGAGGGGCTTAAGAAAAAGTTCGTAATTGTCGACGCAGGAATGACCGACCTCATACGACCGGCTCTGTATCAAGCGCATCACAAGATTGAGAATATAACATCAAAATCTGATGTTACCGATATATATGATGTAGTAGGCCCGATATGTGAGTCATCCGACTGTTTCGGACAGGATGAAACATTGCCTTTGACCAAGCGTGACGATTTGCTTGCATTACGTTCGGCAGGAGCATACGGAGAGATAATGGCGTCACAGTACAATTGTCGCAATCTACCTGGCTCATTCGCAAAATAACGCTTAAATTAAAGACTCAATAGATTCTGATAGGAGCATCCGATTGGTGCTCCTATTTTTTTGTATCTTATGAAGCGGCAGCTGCAAAACATGATTAGTGAAACTATCTGAGTAATGTAATATCACATTGAGGCCGTAACGCCTGCAAATCTTAATACGTGAATAGAATTGTCATAGCATAATATTTTAAAGGGACATCATATTAAAAAAAGAGTGCAATTAGCTATATCCCTATTTCTCGATATCTCTTATTTAACATAATATGGATTATGTGCAGTACGTATTGCGCACACCGTATGGAAAACGCCCGCCAATCTCTTGTATATTATGCGACAATTCATTAACTTTACGCAATCCAAAATTATACTTGATGTTACGCGCCATTATCACATATCTTGTAGTAACGGTTGTCACGATGACGACCGTGCTTCAATTCCATCACCACGATTGTGACGGACGCGTCTACATCAATCTCACCACTTCGACCGACATTACGCTTGGAGGCCACCAGTCGTTAATCTCTAAGTGCAACCACGACCACCGAAAGCCTCACAAATGCAACGGTGAACAAAACTGTGCAATGCACCTCGGCGCGACTGACGCATTGCGACAGCACATCACAGGAGTGTGTGATTGCATCTCATGTACACTTAGTGCACTGTTGTGCGACATAATTGATTCGGTGAATGCCGTAACGCTTGTTTCTTGCGTCATCGACACCCCATACAATGCATTCGCCTACAAACCTATCGACCGATTAGGAACGCCTCTTCGCGCCCCTCCGATTATATAATATAATGACAAAGCCGCATGGTTGTAGACTCGAGCCTACAATCCGTTAATTTGCAATGTTTTATATTATATAATTAAGAATCGACAAAATGCATAGCCTAAATTATATCTGCACCATATCAATTGTGGTGTTATTTTCCCTTTTATCATCATGTAAACACGATGACCATGCCGCTCAGCATGAAAACGCGGCTAAGGAAGTCGTAGAAGACGATCATAATCACTCTGACGAAATAATATTGTCACATTCAACGGCCGAACGCTTCGGGGTCAAAACCGCCAAATTGACATCGGGCATGTTCAATGAAGTAATCAAGGTATCGGGCCAGATTGTCCCCGCCCCCGACGATCAAGTCGTAATATCGGCCCGGTCATCAGGCATTGTTACCCTCGCTCACGGCATAACCCCCGGGTGCCACGTAAATTCCGGAGCTACAATAGCTACATTGTCATCTAAAGGATTCTCAGGTGGGGACACCAATGAAGCTACCGCCATCGCACTTAATGCAGCCAAGAAAGAGCTTGACCGAATAACCCCGTTATATAAGGAAGGTATCGTATCACAGAAGGACTATAACGCCGCCGAACAAGCCTACGAGCAGGCCCGAGCCTCTCATTCGGGCAGTAAATCGGGAAGCGTGGCAACAGCACCTGTAAGCGGATCGATAACCCAATTGCTCGTCCAGCAAGGCGAATATGTCACTGCAGGCCAGCCTATAGCCGTCATATCACGCAATTCACGACTGACTTTGCGAGCCGATTTGCCCGAAAAATACTATTCACTTATACCACAAATCAATGACGCAAACTTCCGCACCACCTATAATGACTCCATCGTATCGCTTGCAAAACTAAATGGCAAACTGATTTCAAGCAGTTCGGCAAATTCAGTGTCACTACCCGGATATGTGCCCGTCTACTTCTCTTTCGACAATGACGGCAGTGTCATTCCCGGTGCTTACGCCGAGGTTTATCTGCTCGGACAGTCACGCGACAATGTCCTGACAATTCCCCTCGACGCACTTACCGAACATCAAGGCAAATATTTCGTCTACACCAAGCTCGACGAAGAGGGCTACCAAAAGCATCTTGTCACCATCGGGGCCAATGACGGTCAGATGGTGGAGATTCTCAGCGGACTGCATCCTGGCGACGATGTTGTAGTGGCCGGAGCGATAGCTGTAAAGCTTGCCGAAACAAGCAATGTAGTTCCTGAAGGACATTCCCATAACCATTAATCGCCTTTGTTGTCATGCTGAACAAGATTATACAATTGTCATTGCGCAATCGCGTCATAGTGATAATATTGGCCGGATTGTTACTTCTTGCGGGAACGACAGTGCTTCTGCGCATGGAGGTCGACATATTCCCTGACCTTAATGCCCCTACGGTTGTCGTGATGACGGAGGCGCCGGGATTTGCACCCGAAGAAGTTGAAAAGCTTGTGACATTTCCCGTTGAAACGGCAGTAAACGGAGCCACCGATGTAAGGCGTGTGCGCTCTTCGTCGGCTACCGGCTTTTCGGTAGTTTGGGTCGAATTTGATTGGGGAACCGACATATATCGTGCCCGACAGATTGTGTCGGAAAAACTTGCCGCAGTGGCCGAAACACTTCCTCCGGGAGTAAGCACTCCTGTTCTTGGCCCTCAATCGTCGATTCTCGGCGAAATAATTATCATCGGCCTTACCTCCGACTCTACATCGATGGGTGACCTGCGCACCCTTGCCGACCGCGTAATTCGTCCACGACTGCTCGCCATGGGCGGAGTGTCGCAAGTATCGGTCATAGGCGGTGACATAAAGGAGTATCAAATTAAGATAGAGCCTGAACGGATGCGTCACTACAACGTGTCGCTTACCGAGATACTTGATGCTGCATCACAGGTAAATGCCAATGCCGGAGGCGGCGTTCTCTATGAATACGGCAACGAGTACATCATCAAGGGCGATGTCAACACTTCATCGGTCAACGCTATCGGCAAGTCGGTAGTGCGAAGTGATGAACGAGGCACCGTGCTGCTTGAGGATGTAGCCACAGTAGCCACCGGCAACAAATTGCCGCGTATCGGTGTGGCGTCGGAACGCACCAAGCCCGCAGTGCTCATTACCGTTACGAAACAACCGGGAACAGGCACCATCGCCCTTACCGAACGCATTGAGGACGAGCTCGCCGTCATGCGTCACACCCTGCCCTCCGATGTCAACGTATCGACCGACATTTTCAAGCAGAGCGACTTCATCGACAATTCGATAAGCAACCTGCAACAGTCACTTTTTGAAGGCTCAATATTCGTCATCGTAATTCTGTTCTTCTTCCTGATGAACGTGCGCACCACGCTTATATCGCTCATTGCATTGCCTCTGTCGATTATCGTGACGGTGCTGGTTCTGCACTTCCTCGGCTTCAGCATCAACACCATGAGCCTTGGAGGTATAGCTATTGCAATAGGTTCGCTCGTTGATGACGCCATTGTGGATGTGGAGAACGTGTACAAGCGACTGAGGGAAAACCGCAAATTACCCGAAGACAAACGCCGCAAGACCATTGATGTCGTATTTGAGGCATCTAAGGAAGTGCGCATGCCAATCTTCAACTCTTCGCTTATAATTATTGCGAGCTTCCTTCCCTTGTTCTTCCTTCAAGGCATCGAGGGACGAATGCTCATTCCTCTCGGCATTTCGTTTATCGTAGCCCTGATTGCATCTACAATTGTTGCGCTCACTTTGACACCGGTATTGTGCAGCTACCTGCTCAACAATCCGGGACAGGAAAAATTGAGCAATGAGCCCTGGGCAACGCGCAAATTAAAAGCCGCCTATAGCAAAGCTCTTGGATTCTCATTTGCCCATAAGAAAGGTGTTCTAATCGTTACCGGCACTCTATTCGCCCTCTCGATAGGACTATTCTTCACCTTGGGACGAAGCTTTCTCCCCTCGTTCAATGAAGGTTCGTTTACCATAAATGTAAGCTCACTTCCCGGAATATCGCTTGACGAGAGCGACAAGATAGGACGAATGGCCGAAGAGATGATACTGTCAGTGCCCGAAGTAAAAACCGTTGCACGCAAAACCGGCCGAGCCGAACTTGACGAACACTCGCTCGGTGTCAACGTATCGGAAATCGAGGCTCCCTACAAGCTCGACAAGCGAAGCCGCGAAGAGGTCGTCAGGGAACTTAGAGCAAAACTCAGCGAAATTCCCGGAGTAAACATAGAGATAGGCCAGCCCATATCCCACCGCATCGATGCAATGCTTTCAGGCACCGAGGCGCAGATTGCCATAAAAGTTTTCGGCGATGACCTTGAGAAGCTCTATTCACTCGGTACCGACATCAAGAAAAGTATATCGAAGATTCCCGGCATCGTAGACATAAACATAGAGCAGCAGATAGGTCGCCCACAGCTCGATTTGCGTCCCCGCCGTGAAATGCTTGCGCGTTACGGCATTCCTGTCAGCAAATTTGTGGAATTTATCGATGTGGCATTGGCCGGACAGGTTGTCAGCCAGGTTTATGAAAACGGCCTTCCCTACGACTTGACGGTAATTGTCGACGACAATTTGCGCAATTCGATGGAAAACATATCCAACCTCATGATTGACAGCAATAAAGGCAAGATACCGTTGAGCTACGTAGCCGACATCGTATCCACCACTGGTCCCAATACCATCAATCGCGAGAATGTAAGCCGACGCATTGTCATTGCCGCCAATGTCGACGGCCGCGACCTGCGAGGTGCCGTAAACGACATCATAAAGACAGTCGACAAGGAGGTAAATCTCCCCGAGAACTACTACATCAATTACGGCGGACAATTTGAGAGCGAGGCCGAAGCATCACGCACTCTTGCCCTCACCTCAATAGGTGCATTGATTATCATTCTCATGTTGCTGTACTCGGAATTCCGTGACATGAAAGAGTCGCTCATAATATTAATCAATATGCCCCTGGCAATGATTGGCGGCATCATAATCCTGTGTTGCACCTCAGGAGAGCTTAACATTCCTGCGATAATAGGATTCATATCACTGCTCGGAATCACCACACGTAACGGCATGCTGCTTATATCGCGTTACAATCATTTGCTTGCCGAAGGTCAAGGATTCATGGAGTGCATACGCCGTGGCTCAACCGACCGACTACTCCCCATTGTAATGACAGCCCTGACATCGGCCCTGGCGTTAATTCCCCTTGCATTGCGTGGCGGAGAACCCGGCAATGAAATTCAATCGCCTATGGCCATTGTGATTCTCGGCGGATTGTTGACTTCAACCGTGTTGAACATATTCATTGTTCCGATAGTGTTCTATCTGACCTATCATAACAGAATCAAAAAATGAACAACTTCGCAAATTTAAAAGTTGTAATAATTATTAACTTTGCATCCTAAATGATAAAATAACGATATAACCAAATGAAGTCTTTAATCGGAATCACCACCATTCTGACAATCTCATTGAGCGCTCAGGCCCAAAATTTCGACCAATTGCTGAATTCAGTACTCTCCAATAATCAAGCGGTGGCATCGTCACGTTATGCCAACGAAAGTGAATTGTTGAACCTGAAAAGTGAAAACAATCTTCCCGACCCGGAAGTGGAGGTCGAATACCAGTGGGGACGGCATGAGGTTGGTGACAAATTTGACATAAACGTTTCCCAAGGATTTGACTGGCCCGGAGTGTATAGAGCACGAGGGAAGGCCATTGCCACGGCATCGCGAGCCATGGAGTTTCTCGACCGCAGCAACTATATCGATAAAAAGCTTGAGATTAAATTGCTCTTCATCGACATCATAAACGCACGTAAAAACATCTCTCTGCTCAAAAGCCGCATAGGCATAATGGATGAGCTTATCGACAAATACACCCATGGTCAGGAACGTGGAGAGTTGACAATACTCGATATAAATAAGATTAAAATCGAAAGGGCAAAACTTAACAACTCTTTATCATCGATTGAATCGGATTATGAAATGCTGTGCTCGACATTAGTCGGCGAAAACGGCGGCAAGGAGTGCAACTCATTGATCGAACAGCTCAATGAATATCCCGATGACATGATACTGCCTGTCGACAATTACGAGATGATGCTCACCGAAAACAACCCGATGAACAACTACTCTTCGCTGATGTCACAGTCACAGGCCCAGATGGTACAGGCCGAAAAGCTGAGCCGGCTACCCGGATTCACACTCGGTTATCACCACAGTTGGGAGGACGGAGATGTGTTCAACGGTCTTGTAGTGGGCATGACTCTTCCCTTCTTCTCAACACGCCACAAGGTGAAAGCGGCAAAGGCTATGCAGCAATCACTTGCCTATCAGGAGGAGTCGGTTGCATCACAGCTGCACGCCACGATGATGGGCAATCGCAATAAAGCGCTCAGCCTCCACCGTCAGCTCGACTCCTACGGCAAGGCACTCGGTAACGACGACAATGCCCGACTGTTGAAAATGGCCCTTGACGGAGGGCAGATTTCGATACTTGACTATCTCGGAGAGATGGCCTATTTTCTCGAAGCCCGTCAGGATTATCTCGATCTGCAATACCGTTACAATCAAGCGTTGGCCGAACTGAACAAGTACACGCTCGTGACCGAATAATACAATTATATTACATTAACTCATTCACAGGGAACGCTCTGAACCTTTTATGGTTTGGAGCGTTTCTATTATACATAAAAACTTATTGAAATATGGAAACTAACATTTATTCTCAGCCAAAACTACCTTATGCTCCCGATGCACTCGCTCCCATTATAAGCAGCGAGACCATAAGCTATCATTGGGGTAAACACGAGAAAACATATATTGATAATCTTAACAAGCTTATCCGCGATACCGAATGGGAGGACATGCCGCTTGAGGACATAATAAAGAAGGCATCGGGTCCGCTGTTCAACAATGCATCGCAGGCTTGGAACCACATATTCTACTTCTTCTCATTCTCGCCCGATGGCGGAGGAGAACCTGAAGGTGACCTCGCAGAAGCAATAGTACGCGAGTTCGGGTCATTTGAGGAATTCAAGAAACTGTTTGAAGAGGCAGGTGTAAACCTGTTCGGTTCAGGTTGGGTATGGCTTTCACAGGATGGTGACGGACGACTCTTTATAACCCAGGGACCGAATGCGGCTAATCCCCTTACCCAGGGATTGACGCCTATTCTTACATTCGATGTATGGGAACACGCCTACTACCTCGACTACCAGAATCGCCGAGCCGAAGCGTTGCATAAGCTTTGGGACATCGTCGACTGGGATGTAGTCGGCAGTCGATACACCAAGAAATAAAGAATCGTACTTTTCTCATATACGCGCGAGAGCGCAAAACCGACTATAGCACTTTTAAGCATAATGTGATGAATGAAGAGCAAGGGACTCGTGAGAGCCCCTTACTTTTTTTATGTGGGTTTGTAGGGCATCGACGCTAAACAATAATGTTAAATGCTATGTTTTATTAGATATAATTTCAACTTTTATGGATAATGTAACTAAACCCATACCGGATCATAAAAGAGGTGCTAAGCGGAGAATATTGCTTATTCTTCACATTCTTGTGTTGTTGATGTCAATAGCCTTGATAGTGCTGATATCCTACGACGCATTCCGCAACATATCGTTCATTGCCAATGAAATGTATCTGAAATTGCAATTCTGGATATGCCTGTTCTTCATCTTTGACATCATAGTGGAGTTCTTTCTATATCCCAAGAAATGGACCTATATTTGCCAGCATTTACTGTTTTTCATTGTCAGCATTCCCTATCTTAATATAATAGCCTACTACAACATACAGCTGTCGCCCGAAATGCTCTATCTTGTGAGGTTCATACCCATGATTAGAGCCGCCTACGTACTTGCAATAGTGCTCGGAGTGCTGTCGACCGACAAGATTTCGAGTATGTTTGCCGCTTATGTCGGTCTGCTCATCACTACGGTCTACTTTGCAAGCCTGATGTTTTTCATCGAGGAGCATTACGTTAATCCCGGAGTGTCTACATTCTGGTCATCGCTTTGGTGGGCATTTATGGATGTAACCACAGTAGGATGCAACATCAACGCCATAACGCCCACCGGCAAGGTTCTCGCTGTAATACTGGCGGCCGAAGGTCTTATCCTCTTCCCCGTATTCACAGTCTACATAACCAACGCCATGACACGCAAAAGCTCGGACAACACACAGCAGGGCGACAACACGACATCATCAAAGCCCGCCAACGCTACAGCAGCTACAGTCGCTCCTGCCGTCGCCTCCACAGCATCAAATTAGTTTATGATATCGAATTTTTTTCGTATCTTTGACTTCATCATATAAATTGTGCATCATCGAGCCCCGAAACTGATTCATCGGCTCGATGATGCATAGTGTAGTAAGAAACTTAATCAGAAGAAAACAACACAACAAAATTATGAATCTACAATCGATCATATTGGCGTTATCGCTGATAATACTTTCAACAACGGCAATAAACGGAGCCGATAACACACCGTCGTCATCAACGGTGTTTTCACGCGTAGAGAGTCCCGACATACCTTCGTCGATAAAGTTTGCCGACAAGACAATCGACCTTGACCGAACCGACATGTACGAGCGACTTGACCGAGAACTCACATCAATGATATACACCCATGGCAATACGCTGCTTGTGCTGAAGCGTGCCAACAGATACTTCCCCGAACTTGTGCCCATACTGAAAAAGAACGGAGTTCCGGAGGACATGATATATCTGGCCTGCATTGAAAGCACGCTAAATCCGCGAGCCTACTCAAGCGCAAAGGCAGCCGGATTGTGGCAATTCATTCCCTCCACAGCCAAGCAATATGGCCTTGAAGTCAACGAGTATGTCGACGAGCGTTATCATCCCGAAAAAGCCACAGCAGCGGCATGTCGTTACCTGAAGTCGGCATATTCCAAATACGGCAACTGGGAATCGGTAGCAGCCTCCTACAACGGCGGCATGGGCCGAATAACCAAGGAGCTGTCGGCACAAGGTGTATCAAGCGCCTACGACCTCTATCTTGTCGACGAAACGGCGCGTTACATCTATCGCCTGCTGTCGATGAAGCTGATCATGGAGAATCCGGCAAAATACGGATTCAGGCTTTCATCCGACCAGCTTTACCAGCCTATACGCACAAAGACCGTAACCGTGAACGTCCCTGTGGAAGACTGGCAGACGTGGGCGCTGGACCACGACATAAACTACATGATACTGCGCGAATACAATCCCTGGATCAGAGCGAAATCGCTTCCCAACAAGACGGGCAAGACCTATGAGGTAAAGATACCGCTGAAGGAGGACCTGAACCGCTCGACCCAGCAAAAGAGCGTCTACAATAAGAACTGGGTTATAGATTGATGTGATAATCTACAATCCGGACTTATTAAAACCCGAAACAATATATGGAAGAGAATCAAGAAGTGCTTTCGGTACTCGGTGCAAGAGTACATAATCTGAAAAACATTGATGTAGACATTCCGCACAACAAGCTCACGGTAATTACTGGATTGAGCGGCAGCGGAAAGTCATCGCTGGCTTTTGACACTATATTCGCCGAAGGCCAGCGTCGCTATATCGAAACATTCTCAGCCTATGCACGCAATATGCTCGGAACGCTTGAGCGACCCGATGTCGACAACATATCGGGACTAAGCCCCGTAATCGCAATCGAGCAAAAGACCATCAACCGGAATCCGCGAAGCACAATAGGCACCACGACCGAAATATACGATTATCTGCGTCTTCTGTATGCTCGCGCCGGAGAAGCCCGAAGCTACATAACGGGAGAACCGATGCTAAAATACACCGACGAGAAAATCGTGTCGATGATTCTTGAGAAGTATATCGACAAGAAGATATACATTCTCGCTCCACTGGTCAAGAATCGAAAGGGCCACTACAAGGAGCTGTTTGAACAACAGCGCAAAAAAGGCTACCTCACGGTGAGAGTCGACGGCGAAATGCGCGAAATCACATTCGGCATGAAGCTCGACCGCTATAAGAATCACTCCATCGAGCTTGTAATCGACAAGCTGAAGGTCAACCACAAGGATGTGACGCGACTGCGTGACTCGGTGAACAAAGCGCTTCAACAAGGCGGGAAGCAGCTGATGATCTATGATGTGGAGGGTGATTCAATAGGCTACTACAGCCAGTTGCTGATGGATCCCGTCAGCGGAATATCCTACCGAGAACCGGCTCCTCACAATTTTTCGTTCAATTCACCGCTCGGAGCATGTCCTACATGCAAAGGCCTCGGATATGTCAATATCGTCGACCGCTCGAAGCTCATACCTAACGACAAGCTGTCGATACACGATGGAGGCATAGTGGCATTGGGCTCCTACAAGAATTCGATGATATTCTGGCAGATTTCAGCCATCTGCGAGAAGTATGGCTACACGATAAAGACTCCGATAAAGGACTTGAGCGAAGAGGCGCTGAATGACATCCTGAACGGCACCAATGAACGCCTGCAGCTAAAGACCGACAGCCAAAGCACATTCAACTATTTCCAGACCTATGAGGGACTGGTGAAGTATATCGAACTTCAGCAATCGGACGAAGCTTCAGCCAAGGCACAAAAATGGAGCGGACAATTCTATTCGCGCTGCGTTTGTCCCGAATGCAACGGTCAGCGGTTGAACAAGGAAGCTCTTCATTTCTTCATCAACGGCAAAAACATCGCGGAGCTTGCCGCGATGGACATATCGGCACTATATCAATGGATGCTCACCGCCGAAGAGGGAATGTCGTCACAGCAGGCAATGATAGCGCGTGAAATACTCAAGGAGATAAGGACGCGACTGAAATTCCTGGTTGATGTGGGCTTGGAATATCTGTCGCTCAACCGCAACTCATCGACCCTGTCAGGAGGCGAAAGCCAACGTATAAGGCTTGCCACACAACTTGGATCAGAGTTGGTAAATGTCATGTACATTCTCGACGAACCGAGCATAGGCCTCCACCAACGCGACAACAAAAGACTTATAAACTCCCTGAAAAGGCTGCGTGACGCCTATAATTCAATAATAGTCGTAGAGCATGACAAGGAGATAATGCTGGAGGCCGATTACGTGGTCGATATCGGCCCCAAAGCAGGTCGCAAGGGCGGTAATGTGGTATTTGCCGGAACGCCGTCAGAGATGCTTAAAACCGATACATTGACCGCCCAATACCTTAACGGCGCCAAATGCATAGCAATTCCCGAAAAGCGACGCGAGGGCAACGGCAAGTTCATAACGTTGTCGGGGTGCACGGGACACAATCTAAAGGATGTGACATTGAAGCTGCCGCTTGGCAAGTTTGTGTGCATCGCGGGTGTGTCGGGAAGCGGAAAATCAAGCCTCGTAAACGGCACGTTACAGCCAATCTTAAGCCATCATTTCTATCGCTCGCAACAAGAGCCGTTGCCCTACGAGAAAATCGAAGGGATAGACAATATCGACAAGATCGTGACAGTCGACCAGTCGCCTCTCGGCCGCTCGCCACGCTCCAATCCGGCCACATATACCGGAGTGTTTGCCGACATACGCAATCTTTTCGTAAACCTGCCTGAAGCCAAAATACGCGGATACAAGCCCGGACGCTTCTCGTTTAATGTCGCAGGAGGACGCTGTGAGGCATGCAACGGCAACGGATACAAGACGATTGAAATGAACTTCCTGCCCGATGTGCTTGTGCCGTGTGAAGTGTGCGGAGGAAAGCGTTACAACAGGGAAACTCTTGAGGTGAGATTCAAGGGCAAATCGATTGCCGATGTGCTCGACATGACGATAAACCAGGCCGTAGAGTTCTTCGAGAGCGTGCCAAACATCCTGAAAAAGATAAAAGTTCTTCAGGAGATAGGATTGGGCTACATCAAGCTCGGACAACCTTCAAGCACACTGTCGGGAGGTGAGAACCAGCGTGTGAAGCTTGCCACCGAACTATCGAAAAGGGACACAGGAAACACGCTGTTCATCCTTGACGAACCTACGACCGGATTGCACTTTGAGGACATAAACGTGCTTCTTGGCGTCATCAACAAGCTTGTCGAGCGCGGAAACACAGTGCTCGTCATCGAACACAACCTCGATGTACTGAAATGCGCCGACCATATTATAGACATGGGACCCGAAGGAGGCAAAAACGGAGGCTGCATAATAGCCGAAGGCACTCCCGAGGAAATCGCCCGGGGCGATTCACCTACCGCAATCTATATAGCAAGCGAATTGAAACAGCAATAATTGCGCTCAACATATTGAGTCGCTGTCGTTTAAATTAACGGCAGCGACTTTTTGTTTATAGCAGATTGCCATATTACACACCAACTACCATAAAATCCAAAATATCGCAAAGAATTTATGTTGCAAAACATATAAAATAATTTGCATAATATATTTAAATATTAAGAGCAATGGTGAATAAACTTTAAATATCCTATTTATAGGCACTTATCGGGTTAATAACTACTAAATCGATAAGCAATTCAATCAACCATAGTGTTAGAATATAAACAGAGGTTTGATCAACGACAAATTTACAAATGGAACACATGTCTATGTGTTTGCAAATTTTAAATAGCGAAATTCAGTTTGCAAATCCATAAATGCAAATAATGATTCGATTTACAAATAAATCCAAGTTGCATTTGAATACAGACAATTTACGTCGCTAAACGTTTTCAATTCTTAAAATTGTCACCTCAAATCTATTAACAAAAGCCAATTTTACCACTTAACACTCCTAAATATTTAATCTAATTAACCAATTACCATACACGTTATTAAAAATATGTTGAGCGTTACTTTAGCTATCTCGCGACGGACGCAAATCACTTTAACTTTTAACATCAATAATATAGTCTAATCGATTGATAACCATATATACTACGCATAAATATTAAAGTTAAAGCATAAACAAATTCTCGTCTTCCCCACCCTGCTTCTCTTTGTATTCAAAATTCAATTTGCAAATGCATTGCAACAATTTTCATTATTGAATTTGGAATTTACAATTTAATTAATTACATTTGCACATCCTAATTACAAAATTAAACATCAATGGATATAGCTTCACGCATCAAAATTTTCATGGATTATTTGGGAATTCCCAGTTCTCAATTTGCCGATACATGCGGAATCCCGCGTCCATCCCTGTCGCAACTGCTGAATGGGCGCAATAAAAAAGTCAGCGATGAAGTCATCGGCAAAATTCATGACGCCTACCCGTCGTTATCCGTCCTGTGGTTGATGTTTGGCGAAGGGAGCATGGTGCCTGATGCAAATAACGAAATCTCAGAGCATGAAAACGACCTGTTTTCAGCATCACAATCCGCTGAATCAAATGATAATGAGGAATTTGCGTTGGATTCCGACTTTATGCAAAGTGAAGTGCCTCAAATGCCGGAAAAAATTGAGGAATCGGCAAACAGCATAAAACGCCCCATTCGCAAGGAAAACAACATTGCCGACACCGTACAGCCCGCACCGCAGGCATCAATGTCGTTGAATTTTGACAACACCAAGAAGATTGTCAACATCATGGTGTTTTATAACGACAACAGTTTTGAATGGTTCGTGCCTAAATCATGACGCAATAAATCATCATAAGCCTACTTTTTCAAACAGCAGCCTTTAAGGTATGCTGTTTTTTTCTTATTTTTGCGAATAATCAAAAATCATTTTCACAACAACATGAAGAAATTCATTCTTGATTTTACGGTAGTTGAAAATCGTCGTCTACACGACCTGTATTCACTACTCATCCTACGTCCTTGTCAGGGGACACTACCCGACATGTTGCCGGGACAATTCGTACAGGTGGCTGTCGACAATTCAAAGACCACCTATTTGCGACGCCCCATCTCCATAAATTATGTGGATTACGAGCAGAACCATCTGTGGCTGCTTATTCGCAAAGCCGGCGACGGCACAGCTGCTCTTATAGAAAAAGAGAGCGGTGACATTGTAAATTTGGTATTGCCGTTGGGCAACTCATTCACCGTACCCGCTCCCGGCAAGAAGGTGCTGCTGACCGGTGGAGGCGTAGGCGTAGCCCCGATGCTCTATTGGGGAAAATGGCTTAAGGAACATGGAACCATGCCTGAGTTCCTGCTTGGAGCCCGTTCGGCCGGCGACATACTTGAACTGGAGGAGTTCAAGGCAATCGGAAAAGTGAACATCTCAACCGAGGACGGCACTCTTGGCGAAAAAGGACTCGTCACCACCAACAGCGTCCTGTCGCAACATTGGGATATGATATATTGCTGCGGTCCGGCTCCGATGATGAAAGCTGTTGCAAAAGTTGCACGGTCAATAAATGCCGAATGTGAGGTGTCATTGGAAAACATGATGGCCTGCGGCCTCGGCGCGTGCCTGTGCTGTGTCGAGAACACAGTGAAAGGCAATGTATGTGTATGTACTGAAGGTCCCATATTTAATATAAATAGTCTGACATGGCAAGATTGAATGTAAACATAGGAGCACTCAAGCTGAAAAATCCCGTGCTTACCGCATCGGGAACATTCGGCTACGGCGAGGAGTTTGCCGATTTTATCGATTTAAGCCGACTTGGAGGCTTCATAATAAAGGGCACGACACTCAATCATCGTGAAGGCAATCCCTATCCCCGCATGGTTGAAACCCCCTCGGGAATGTTGAATGCGGTAGGACTGCAAAACAAAGGCGTCGATTACATGATCGAGCACATCTATCCGCGCATAAAGGATGCCGGCTCCGAAGTAATCGTGAATGTTTCCGGAGCCACCGTTGACGACTATGTAGCCGTTTGCGAAAAGCTCGCTCCGCTCGATGCCATCAACGCCATCGAGGTAAACATATCATGCCCCAATGTAAAGCAAGGCGGCATGGCATTCGGCACCAGCTGCTCGGGAGCCGCCGAGGTGACGCGTGCCGTAAGACGCGCCTATCCAAAGAACGTAATAGTAAAATTGTCGCCCAACGTGACATCCATCGCCGACATTGCAAAAGCCGTTGAAGCGGAAGGCGCCGACTCGGTATCGCTCATCAACACTCTGCTCGGAATGTCGATTGATGTCGAGCGACAGCGTCCGCACCTGTCAACCATCACCGGAGGCCTATCAGGAGCCGCTGTACGCCCCGTAGCCGTGCGTATGGTATGGCAAGTAGCCCATGCGGTCAAAATTCCCGTAGTGGGCCTTGGAGGCATCATGAACGGTCGCGACGCGATAGAGTTCATGCTTGCAGGTGCTCGAGCCATAGAGGTAGGTACGGCCAACTTCATCGACCCCGCAGTGACGATTAAGATAATCGACTACATGAACGACTACTGTGAGCGACACGGAGTAGATGACATTAACGACATAGTGGGAATGATATAAACCTACTGTCCTTATAAAATAACGCGGGGCGAAGTGTTCTAAATGAATCCTTCGCCCCGCGTATATGAGAGCCGGTTCGACAATAAATATTAAAGGCTCTTACATGACAAATACTATTTCAAATATCGTTTTTCGAGTTCTTTGTATTCGGGAGTGAGCTTTATCTCCTTTATCCATTTATCGATGCTGTCACGCATCTCGGGACGCTTATTGCTCACTATCCACGATTGAAATTGGGTGAATGAGATGTCGGTCGATATGTCAACATCGGGATAGTCCTTTGCCATGGCTTCAGCCACACGCTCATTTATCACGGCCTGCTTTATTTCGCCAAGAGCCGTCATCAGGAATAACTGCTCGGGACCGTAAAGCTTCTCATGCTCCACATATATTGTGTCGCCTATCTCATGCCCCAGATTGATTATGCGACTCTCTATCGACGAACCGTCGACAATCCACACCGTGTCGCCCGCCAAATCAAGCTGATTTTTGACCCTTGCGTTACCCGATGAGTCGCGCAGCTGCACCAGCACCTGCTTGTCGAGCAAAACGGGTTCAAGGAAAGCGTAACGCTCCTTGAATTCAGCGGTGAGAGGGATGTCAGCGGCCAATATGTCGTAGGTGTCATTTTCTATATATTGCAGAGCCTTGGAAAGTGTGACCACCGGATGAAACTTCAGCTTAAGACCGTGACGCTCCGCTATCATGCGCATAAGATCGTAATTGAATCCGCCAAGTGTATCATCTATTGTATAGAACGAAATCGGCGAATACTCAATAGCGACATCGAGAGTGTCACCTCCCGACGGACGAAGCTCATCGGAAATATAGCTGCGATTGCATTTGCGAAGCGAATAAAACAATCCGACTATCACGATAAGCAGAATCAGGTATAACACCACATGTCCGCGTGATGCAGGTTTAATCGGTTCCATCAGTTTGCAAAGTCTATTGACAGTCCTATCTGGAATTTGCGGGGATTAAGAGGATAGTGAGGCATCGAGAAATAGTTGTTGCTCGTCATACCCTGGTTGAAATGGCTGAACATAACATAAAACCGTGTCTTGCTCAACTTCATGTTGACATAGGCATTCATAAACGGATATCCTCCGCAATCGATTTCATCCTGATTATAGAATGTCATAGTCGCAGGCTGATAACCGGGAGCCTTGTACTTGGTGTAATAGTCGCAGTCGACACCGAGCTGCACATCAAGCACGCGAGCCACTTTAAATGAAAGGAACATATTGGAGTAGATCGCCAGCTTGGGTAGCGGAATTATGCCCTGCTCCGACGATGTCTGATAAGTCACCTTGTTGTTCCAGTTAAAGGGTCCGAATGAAAGATCCTGATTAAGCGTGGCACTGAATATCTGAACACTTCCGCCATGCTGCACAGGCATGCAGTTTTTATTGAAGTAGATGTAATTCTGAATATTTTCAACACCAGCCGTCAGGAAAGTGCCGGTGTGCGGAATCGACAGGCGACCGCCCACCCTGAAGCTGCGCGTTTTACCGAAATCGTTATCCCAGATGAAGTGATTTGACACGTAATGGTTCATCAGATATGGCGCCGCTTCATTCCTGAATCGCCCGTATCCGGTTATCGTCACTGAATCGCCGAGCAATTTGAATCGTGTCGACACACTGCCGTCGATGTCGAGATCGCCTACCACATCGCCGATAAGGCCGAAACGAGCCGTAGCCTCATAGGTCAACAACGAGCCATGCTGTTTGGTCAATTGGCCCCCTACCCACAGCAGATTCTGCTTAGCGCTCTCAGGCACCTTATTTACGGGGTAAGGCGACAATCCCTCAGGCAGCGAAGGCAATCGGTCGATTGTATCGGTCGTCTGAGTATAGCTGCGTATTTCATGAGTTACAAATGCTGCCGCTCCAAATTTAGCAAACTTATTGAACTCCTCAAGCAACGACACACCAAGTGTATTGGTCAATGACCAATATTTAGTGTGGTCATCGGTTCCGTCAAGATTGAGATAAGTGTTTTCCCAATAGTCACGTTCCGAAGCCACTTTGTTTTTGAATGTATGACGGCCCGATTTGTAGTCGAGCGTCCATATAAAGCTCGACACGGGTACAAACGTTTCAACCGTAGTGGAGTCGTCGATTTCCTCTTCCTTCCAGAATCCCACCTTATAGGCATTATTGACATAGAACTGTGCGCCTACTACACGATTGAACGCACCTGTAAGATTGGTAGGGATAGCCTTAGGCTCAATCTTATTCTGGCCGGCCTGAAGCTGTGCCGGGTCGGTTATATAGAGGTCGTCGGTTATTCCTCCGTTCTCCTGACCAAGCATATTCCAGTGGTTAAGGAACGCTTGCATCTCATATCGATCGCCCATGTATGAGCCCGACAATCCCCAGATAAGATCCTTGGTGGCCTGATAGTCATAACTACCCTTCGAGTATATGTAGTCTATCATTGCGCCTATCTGGGCCTTCTTGTTCACGTTGCCTGAAAATGTCGTTTTCAACCGATCCTGAACATTCTCCTTGCCTCCGCCCGTATTGTAGGAGAGCAGAGTCATAGGTATTCGGGTGTTGTAGAACTTGTGGGTCGACAGCGAAGGCAGCCAAGCATAAAGCGCATCCTTGAAGAAGAATTCGCCCATTGGCTCTCGGTCAAAGAATATCATGTTCTGTCCCGCCGCGCCAAGATTGCCGGTAGTGGCATAAGCCGACGACACAGCCGACGGCACCGACTCCTGCGCGTAGTTATAGAGTGTGGTGTCGATGGTTGACGGCTCCCTCAATCCCAACGGGGGAAGCATTTTCCATGCATAGGACGGTGCTATTACCGGATCCTTTGCCTGCATTACCGCAATAGCGGCAACGACAAGGCCTGTTATAAAGATAGTTTTCTTCATTGTAACGCAAAGTTACACCAAAACATGCTAATAATCGGCACTATGAGCCAAAAAATTCACCCGCGACATGCTCCTTTGCAGGCAATTGTTACAATAAAGGGCCGTCCTATACAATGAGGACAGCCCTTCAATGCTTTATTCGGCCGCGATTAATTGCCCAATTCCGAGAGGAACTTTATTCGCATAAGCCTTATCTCTTCTTCCGTATATTCGGAGCCGAGTTCGTTTATGGCATCCTCCAAAGCGTCGCTTTCGCTCTCCTTGAAGTACTCGAATATGTCGAGCTGACGGTCTTCGTCCATAATCTCGTTAAGGAAATAGTCGATGCTTATCTTCGTTCCCGAGTAGACTATAGCCTCTATCTCGTCGAGAAGTTCGCCAAATTCAAGGCCCTTGCTCTCGGCCAACGAATCAAGTGCTATCTTACGGTCGATACCCTGGATTATCGATATTTTAAGCTTGCTCTTGTTGGCGACGCTGCGCACCCTCAAATCTTCGGGACGCTCGATTTCATTCTCCTCCACGTGGGTCTTTATAACCTTTATGAACTCTTCGCCATATCGCTTTGCCTTACCGGCACCCACACCCGGAATGTTCTGCAGCTCTTCGATGCTTATAGGATAGGTGGTGGCCATGGCTTCCAGCGACGGATCCTGGAATATCACGTAGGGAGGCAGTTCGAGTCGCTTGGCCAGCTTTTTTCTCAAATCCTTGAGTATGTTATACAACTCCGGATCGACCGCACAAGCGGCTCCGCTCTTCACAACCATCTCTTCCTCCTCTTCGTTGAATTCATTGTCCTCTACAATCTTGAACGAAGTAGGTTTCTTATAATACGCTTTACCTTTAGCGGTGATTTTCAATAGTCCGAAATTCTCGATGTCACGGTCAAGGTATCCGGCTATTATGGCTTGTCGTATCACTGTATTAACAGTGCGAGCGTCACTACCCTGCAGACAACCGAATACTTCCAGGTCATCGTGATTGTAAGACTTGACGGTAGCCGTATTGTTTCCCAGCATAACGTCGATTACTTGGTCGGACTTGAATTTCTCTTTAAGTGCGGCGACAGTTTCAATCACGGCACACAATTCATCTTTAGCTTCCACTTGTTTTTTGGGATTTAAACAATTATCACAGTTCCCGCAGTTGTCCTCATTGTACTCTTCTCCGAAATAATGCAACAACGATTTTCGACGACATATCGACGATTCGGCATAAGAGGCGGTTTCAATAAGCAATTGCTTTCCTATCTCCTGTTCAGCCAAAGGCTTTCCCTGCATGAACTTCTCCATCTTCAAGAGATCCTTGTTGATGTAGAATGCTATGCACTGCCCCTCTCCGCCATCTCTTCCGGCCCTACCGGTTTCCTGATAGTAACCTTCGAGCGACTTGGGGATATCGTAGTGGATTACAAATCGCACATCGGGCTTGTCAATACCCATGCCAAACGCGATGGTGGCAACGATTACATCCACTTCCTCGAGAAGGAACGCATCCTGATTGGCCGACCTGGTGGCTCCATCCATACCGGCATGATAAGGAAGAGCCTTGATGTTGTTTACCTTCAGAATCTCGGCGAGTTCCTCGACCTTCTTTCGGCTCAGGCAGTAGATTATTCCGCTCTTGCCGGGATTGGCCTTGATGAACTTGATTATGTCGCGGTCGACATTGGCCGTCTTGGGTCGCACTTCGTAATATAGGTTGGTGCGATTGAACGACGACTTGAACACAGCGGCATCCTGCATACCGAGATTCTTCTGTATGTCATGCTGAACCTTCGGTGTGGCCGTCGCAGTAAGAGCTATTACAGGACGACGATTTATCTCGTTTATAATCGGGCGTATGCGTCGGTATTCAGGGCGGAAGTCATGACCCCACTCCGAAATACAGTGCGCCTCGTCAACGGCATAAAACGAGATGGGAACTGTTTTAAGGAATTCAATATTTTCTTCTTTGGTGAGCGATTCAGGTGCCACATAAAGCAGCTTGGTCTTACCTGATATTATATCGCTCTTGACTTGATCGATTGCAGTTTTATTGAGAGAGGAGTTCAGGAAATGGGCCACATTGTCATCCTCACTGAAATTGCGCATGGCATCGACTTGATTTTTCATCAATGCAATTAGCGGTGAAATGACAATGGCCGTACCCTCCATCAATAACGATGGCAATTGATAGCATAATGACTTGCCGCCGCCAGTAGGCATCAAGACAAATGTATCATTCCCCGCAAGAAGGCTGGAAATGATTGCCTCTTGATTACCTTTGAAGGTGTCAAATCCGAAGTGCTTCTTAAGCTCTTCTGTAAGAACTATATTCTTTGCCATGGTTGTAAGATTTTGATGGTTTCTGTCAATCTTTATCTTGTCTTTTCAGCTTCCGGTTTTATTGATTTATTTCAAAATTGGCTTTCTTAAGTTTTTCGAGCGCGTATTCACGCGTCACCTCGAATGTTTCGGGCTTTTCCGTTGGAATATCAAACATGGAGTCTATCATGATCGACTCGACAATCGAGCGCAATCCACGAGCTCCAAGCTTATATTCAATGGCTTTGTCCACAATGAGGTCGAGTGCGTCGTCACTGAACGACAACTTCACGCCGTCCATCTCAAACAACTTTACATATTGACGCACAATGGCATTCTTAGGCTCGGTGAGCACTCGTCGCAAAGCGTCGCGGTTAAGCGGTTCGAGGTTGGTGAGAATGGGCAATCGCCCTATTATCTCCGGTATAAGGCCAAACGACTTCAAGTCCTGTGGCGCTACAAATTTCAGATAGTTATCGCGCTGAATGCGCTGACGGGCCGGATCGGTCGAGTATCCTACCACATGGGTGTTGAGCCTGTGAGCGATCTTCTGTTCGATTCCATCAAATGCACCTCCGCAAATGAACAGGATGTCCTTGGTGTTTACGGGAATCATGCGCTGCTCGGGATGCTTGCGGCCTCCTTGAGGCGGTACATTCACGATTGAGCCCTCGAGTAGCTTAAGCAAGCCCTGCTGCACACCCTCGCCGCTCACATCACGTGTAATCGACGGATTGTCGCCCTTACGGGCTATCTTGTCGATCTCATCGATGAACACTATACCCTTTTCAGCCTTAGCCACATCATAGTCAGCGACTTGCAGCAATCGAGTGAGAAGGCTCTCAATATCCTCGCCCACGTAACCGGCCTGTGTCAGCACCGTAGCATCGACTATGGTAAACGGCACATTTAGCAACTTGGCGATTGTCTTTGCAAGCAATGTCTTGCCGGTGCCTGTAGGCCCCACAAGGATTATGTTGCTCTTCTCAATGTCTACATCGTCATCCTGCTTTTGCGAAAGACGCTTGTAGTGATTGTAAACAGCCACCGAAAGATACTTCTTGGCATCGTCCTGGCCTATTACGTATTGATTCAGAAATTCGTATATTTCCTTTGGCTTGGGTATATCAGTCATCGAAGTGGCTTCCTTGGAGGCCGCTTTGTTCTCACGGTGATACTCATCGAGCATTCCGCTTATAGCCGATACACATTCTGCGCATATATAGGTGTTGGCCTTGTCGACCGAAGGCACCAGAGCCTCAGTCATGTTGGCCGGACGACCACAGAACGAGCATTTAGCTGTGTCAGTGCTTTTTGCCATATATCACAGAGCCGTAGAGTTAATGTTTAGCCTTGACAAGAACCTTGTCAATCATGCCGTAATCTTTAGCTTCCTCAGCCGTCATCCAATAATCGCGGTCGGAATCCTTCTCGACTTTTTCAAACGGCACACCTGAGTGCTCGGAAATTATCGTATATAATTCCTTCTTCAATTTTTGAATCTCACGGGCAGTAATCTCGATATCGGATGCCTGGCCCTGAGCACCACCCATGGGCTGATGAATCATGACTCTTGAATGGCGAAGCGCAAATCGTTTTCCTGCAGTACCTGCCACAAGCAGCACGGCGGCCATCGAGGCGGCAATGCCCGTACAGATAGTGGCCACATCGCTTGAGATGTATTGCATGGTGTCATATATGCCAAGACCGGCATACACCGAACCACCGGGTGAATTAATGTATATCGACACATCCTTACCGGGATCTGCCGAGTCGAGGTACAGGAGCTGAGCCTGTATGACATTGGCGGTATAGTCATTGACATCGGTGCCAAGGAATATGATTCTATCCATCATCAGTCGTGAGAAGACATCCATTTGTGCCACATTGAGCTGGCGTTCCTCTATGATGGTAGGTGAAATGTAGCTTGAAGTGATGTTGGAAGCATTTGTGGCTGCGACATATTGGTCGAGAGCAAGTCCGTTCATGCCCAAATGCTTTACGGCGTAATTTCTAAAGTCGTTGTTCATATAAGTACGTTACATTTTAGTTTACTATTCAAAGATACAAAATAAATATTAGATTACTGCAAAAAAATAACGGTGATGTTTTTCTTTTTTTGTCAAAAAAATCGGGACGATGCTTCCGCACCGCCCCGTTATCATTCAAGAATATGCTGTTGAATTATTCCTTGGTAGCAATTTCCTTAAATTCGTCGAGAGAAACGGTCTTATTATCGACTGTAATCTTATCCTTAATGGCGTCAAACAGCTTGACATCGCCTACCTCTTCAACGATACGCGGACGGTAGTTCTTGTCGGCGAGAATGCGACGGGCATAGTCGGTCAACGTGTCGTCATCCATATTTGTCATGCCGTACTGAGCGAACTGTGCGCGGGCAATCATCTTGGCGTGATTTACGAGATCCTGCTCTTCGATCTTAACCTGGCAGATGTCGGCAAGACGCTCCTTCACGAGCTGCCACTTCAGCGACGGCTCCATCTTAACGTATTCAGCGTCAACGTTCTCAGCGGTTACGCCCTCGTTGCGACGCACGAGCCACTTCTTAAGCACCTCGGCAGGAAGTTCCATGTCGCCGTATTTTGCCATCATGGCCTTCTCGACATCAACACGGAAAAGCATTTCGCTGTTACGTGCGAGCTCGCGGGCAATCATCTCCTTGACACCGTTGCGATACTCCTCTTCATTCTTTGCCTTGTCCTTACCGAGCACGTTGTCAAAGAGTTCCTGATTGAGTTCGGCGGGACGAACGACTATGATTTCAGAAATTGACATTTCAAAGTCGCCCTTTATGTCAGCGGCCTTATCCTTGTCAACTCCGAGCATTGATGAGAGCTCGGCGGCATTGCCTTCGCAAGTCTTCCAGGGGTTGAATACAACCTTGTCGTTAACTTTCTTTCCGATGAACTTGTCGGCCTGCTCCTTATCCTTGAAATACATAGGAGCTACGATGCCGTTAAGCATCTGGATGGCATCCTCTTCGGTCTTTACAGTGCCGTCCTCGTTAAGCTCCATGATTGAACCCTTTACAAGTGCGTTAGGCTCAACTTCCTCGCCGGGCACCTGTGCGCCGAAACGCTCACGGAAGTTCTTGTCCTGCTCATTGATCATCTCATCGGTAACTTCGATGGTGTAATAAGGAACGGTTGTGTCCTTACCTGCCTCAATGTTGAGTTCAGGAACGAGGGCGAGTTCATATTGGAACGTGAAGTCCTTCTTGTTCTTAAGGTCGAGCTCTACTACATCCACGGGAAGCGGTTCGCCAAGCACACCAAGCTTGTTGTCGCGGATATAACCTACAACTGCGTTATAGACTTCATTGTTGATAACATCGCTTGTAACCTGCTTTCCAAAACGGCGGTTAAGTTCGCCGAAAGGTACATGACCCTGACGGAATCCGGGGATATTGTGCTTCTTGCCAATCTCCTTAAGTTCCTTGGTCACCTTTTCCTTGTAGTCATTCTCCTCAATCGACACGGTGAGTATTGCGCTCACATTGCCGGTCTTCTCAATCGATACGTTCATAAGACTGTATTAATATTTAATTTCTTTATAGTTCAAAATCGGGGTTAACGCCGTCACGTCCAGCCGATTAAGCCAAAATACGTGAAGTCGGGGCCTAAAATTCAGCCACAAAATTAACTTTTAATATTGTATTAAACAATTTCAAATCAACTTTTTTACCGATACGACATGCAATTATAGCAAATTTTATGCCAAATTAATCTTTATACCGGCAAGCAGTCACACACCGGCTGCATTATAATGATTTATTAACAAAAATAAGGATGGACAGCCGAAGTAATATCTAAATTTTTACTAAATTTGCACCCATAAACCAATCAATAATAAGTAAGGTAAAGAGTATGGTTGTTTTCTTTAAAAAAGGCGCCAATCATTTCATCGCAGTTGAAACCGATCATCGCTTCAACGAAAATGAAAGCGATAAGCTATCATGGCTTTTCGGTGGTGCCACCCCCCTCACAAGTACATCACTCAAAGGTCGATTCATTGGACCGCGTCGTGAAATGATCACACCCTGGAGTACAAATGCAGTAGAGATTACCCAAAACATGGGCCTTGAAGGCATAACCCGAATCGAGGAGTTTGACCGCACGACCGAGGAGAAGCCCCGATTTGACAAAATGCTGCAGCGTGTCTACGACGGACTGAACAGCAAGATATTCACAGTTGCAAAAACTCCGGCCCCCATCGTCTACATCGACGACATATCGGAGTACAATAAAGCCGAAGGACTCGCATTGAGCAAGGACGAAGAGCAGTATCTTCGCGACCTGAGCAAAAAGCTCGGACGCCCCCTTACCGACAGCGAAGTATTCGGTTTCTCACAGGTGAATTCCGAACATTGCCGCCACAAGATATTCAACGGCACGTTCATAATCGACGGTGAGGAGAAACCGCTGTCACTATTCAAGCTCATCAAGAAAACATCGCAGGTCAACCCTAACAAGCTCGTTTCAGCCTACAAAGATAATGTGGCATTTGTCGACGGCCCTAAGGTTGACCAATTTTATCCGGTAAATCCCGACCGTCCCGATTTCTTCGAGGTAAAGCCTCTCGACACGGTCATCTCGCTTAAAGCCGAAACCCATAACTTCCCCACGACAGTTGAGCCTTTCAACGGTGCTGCTACAGGTACCGGCGGTGAGATACGCGACCGCCTCGGCGGTGGTAAGGCAAGTCTTCCCATCGCAGGTACCGCCGTTTACATGACATCCTATCCCCGCATGTCACCCGAACATCGATGGGAAATGATGATGGATCCCCGCGCATGGCTCTATCAGACCCCGTGCGACATCCTTATAAAGGCATCAAACGGAGCTTCGGACTTCGGAAACAAATTCGGACAGCCTCTTATCTGCGGCTCACTGCTCACATTTGAGCATGAGGAGAACGGTAAGAAGTATGCCTATGACAAAGTGATAATGCTTGCCGGAGGTGTTGGATTCGCCGCAAAGAAGGATGCAATCAAGGGCGAGCCTGTTGCCAACGAGAAGGTTGTAGTGATGGGCGGCGACAACTATCGCATCGGAATGGGCGGTGGTGCCGTATCGTCGGTTGAAACCGGACAATATGACAACTCAATCGAGCTTAATGCCGTTCAGCGCGCCAACCCCGAAATGCAGAAACGCGTCAGCAATGTAATCCGCGCACTTGCCGAAAGCGACGACAACCCCATAATATCGATTCACGACCATGGCGCAGGCGGTCATCTCAACGCCCTGTCGGAGCTCGTTGAAGCTACCGGCGGCAAAATCGACATCAGCGCACTGCCTATAGGCGACAAGACTCTCTCGGCCAAGGAAATCGTGGGCAACGAGAGTCAGGAACGCATGGGTATGGTTCTCAAGCAGGACGATATCGAATACGTTAAACGAATAGCCGACCGCGAACGCGCACCCTTCTATGTAGTAGGAGAAACTACCGGCGACGACCGCTTCGTATTTGAGCAGAAGGACGGCGTGAAGCCTATCGACCTGGCAATGGCCGACATGTTTGGCAATTCGCCCAAGACCGTAATGAAGGACTCAACCGTTACCACCACCTATAAGGATGTTGAATACGATGCAGCACACATCGAGGGTTATCTACGCGATGTGCTGAGCCTTGAAGGCGTAGCCTGCAAGGATTGGTTGACCAACAAGGTCGACCGTTCGGTTACCGGCAAAATCGCCCGTCAGCAGTGTCAGGGCGAGATTCAGCTTCCGTTGAGCGACTGCGGTGTCGTTTCACTCGACTATCAAGGCAAGGCCGGTATCGCCACCTCTATAGGTCACGCTCCTCAGGTTGCATTGGTAGATGCCGCCAAGGGTTCGGTAGTTGCAGTTGCCGAAGCACTGACCAACATCGTCATGGCTCCGTTGAGCGAAGGCATAAAGAGCCTGTCGTTAAGCGCCAACTGGATGTGGCCGTGCAAGAACCCCGGAGAGGATGCAGCACTTTACCGTGCTGTGGAAGCCTGCAGCGATTTCGCTTGCGCACTGGGAGTGAACATTCCCACAGGAAAGGACAGCCTTTCAATGACACAGAAATACGGCGACGACAAAGTATTTGCTCCCGGCACCGTAATCATCTCGGCCGCCGGCGAGGTCAGCGATGTCAAAAAGACCGTTTCACCCGTGCTCCGCAATAAGAAGTCCACATTATATTATATAGACTTCTCAAGCGACTCGCTGAAGCTCGGCGGTTCGGCACTTGCCCAGTCATTGAACCGACTTGGAAGCGACGCCCCCACAGTTACCGACGCAGCACAGTTTGTGAAGACATTCAATGCCGTACAAAGCCTTGTCAACGACAAAGCCATCATGGCAGCTCACGACATCTCAGCCGGAGGTCTTGTCACTACCCTTCTTGAAATGACATTTGCCAATGTCGACAGAGGTATAGCCATGTCGACCGAAGGCTTCGCTTCGATGGGCGAAACCGATCTCGTCAAGATTCTCTTTGCCGAGAACCCCGCGGTTGTAATACAAGTTGCCGATGCAAAGACCGCCAAAGTGGAATCGGTACTCGAAAAGGCCGGAGCTCGCTTCTGCGCTATAGGACAGCCTCAGAGCGAACGCACCCTCGTCATAAATCACGACGGAAACGAGCAGATGCTCTTCATCGACTATCTGCGTGATGTGTGGTTCCGTTCATCTTACCTAATGGATGCCGTACAGAGCGGTGAGAAGTGCGCTGCAATGCGATTTGAGAATTACAAGAAACAACCCATACGCTACCGTCTTCCCAAGGATTACAACGGCTCGCTGAAGTCACGCGGACTCTCCTTGCGTCGTGACAACAAGTCGGGCATACGCGCAGCAATCATCCGTGAAAAGGGTGTGAACGGCGACCGTGAAATGGCCTATTCACTCTACCTTGCCGGATTTGATGTAAAGGATGTCCACATGACCGACCTCATGTCGGGTCGTGAAACGCTTGAGGATGTCAACATGATCGTATTCTGCGGCGGATTCTCCAACTCCGATGTACTCGGCTCAGCCAAGGGATGGGCAGGAGGATTCCTCTGGAATGAAAAGGCAAAAGCAGCGCTTGACAACTTCTACAAGCGCGACGACACTCTCAGCCTCGGTATCTGCAACGGATGTCAGCTGATGATTGAGCTCAACCTTATCAATCCCGAGCATTCGCGCAAAACTGTCATGGAGCATAACATCTCGCATAAGTTTGAGTCACAGTTCCTCGGCGTAACAATACCGCAGAACAACTCCGTGATGTTTGGCTCGCTCTCAGGCTCAAAGCTCGGTATATGGGTTGCTCACGGCGAAGGACGCTTCAACTTGCCCGAATCGCTTGACAAATACAACATTGTGGCCAAGTACAACTACTCGGCTTATCCCGGCAATCCCAACGGCTCGCGTGGAGCTGTAGCAGGTATAGCATCGGCCGACGGTCGTCACCTCGCAATGATGCCCCACCTCGAACGCGCCATATTCCCGTGGCAGTGCGGATTCTATCCCGACAGCCATCGCAACGACGAAGTTACGCCATGGATTGACGCATTTGTCAATGCTCGCAAGTGGATTGAAAAAAGAGTGAAGTAAAACAATCAATCTCGTAATAATATGGGAGGATTTTTCGGAGTCGCAAAACACGACGAATGCATAAACGAGCTGTTCTACGGAGTTGACTACAACTCCCACATGGGCACCAAACGTGCCGGAATAGCCACCTGCTACGGCGGCGTGTTCACGCGCTCCATCCACAATATTGAAAATTCCTATTTCAGATCCAAATTTGAAGGCGATCTGAAGGATTTCAGGGGAAATGTAGGCATCGGTGTCATAAGTGACACCGATGCACAACCCATAATTGTAAACTGCCACCTCGGCAAGTTTGCAATAGTCACCGTAGGCCGCATCAACAATATCAACGAACTTGAGAAGGAGTTGCTTGCCAAGGGACACCATTTCTGTGAACACAGTTACGACATCATCAACCCCACTGAGATGATAGCCGCGCTAATCAGCGAGGGAACCGACTATGTCACAGGTATCAAGAACGTATATGCCCGTGTCAAAGGCTCATGTTCAATGCTATTGCTCACCGAGGACAGCATCATAGCGGCGCGTGACAAATACGGACGCACACCCATAATCGTGGGACAGAAGGACGGCGCACACGCCATTACAAGTGAAACGTGCGCATTCCCCAATCTTGGCTACGATGTGTGCTACAATCTCGGCCCTGCCGAGATTGTAGAGGTCAAGGCCGATGGCATTACAAAGCTCAAGGAGGCTGAAAAGGCCATGCAGATATGCGCATTCCTGTGGACCTATTATGGTTACCCGGTATGCGAGTATGAAGGCAAGAATGTCGACCTCATGCGTTACGAATCAGGACTTGAAATGGGTCGTAACGATGACACTGAAGTCGATTTCGTCAGCGCGGTGCCCGATTCGGGAATTGGAATGGCTTTGGGCTATTCCCAAGGCAAAGGAGTCCCCTACCAGCGCGGTATCGTGAAATATACCCCTACATGGCCCCGAAGCTTTACGCCCAGCACCCAGGAACGCCGTGAGCTTGTGGCCAAGATGAAGTTGATTCCCAACAAGACTCTGCTCAAGGACAAGAAGGTCATATTCTGCGACGACTCGATAGTGCGCGGAACTCAGTTGCGCGACAACGTGAAGGACTTGTTTGACTGCGGAGCTAAAGAGGTACACATCCGCATCAGCTGCCCGCCGCTCATCTATCCGTGCAAGTTCCTTAACTTTACGGCATCCAAAAGCGACATGGAGCTCATCACCCGACGCGTGATACAGCGTCTTGAGGGTCGTCATGACAAAGATCTTCAGGAGTATGCCACAACCGATTCGCCCAAATACAAGGCGATGGTTGAGAGCATTCGCGAGGAACTTGGATTGACATCGCTGAAGTTCAACTCCATCGAAACCATAGTGAAGTCGATAGGCTTGCCCAAATGCTGCGTATGCACCCACTGTTTCGACGGAAGCAGTTTCGATTAATACGTTTTTTTTGGTTAAGACCTTAGAAAACACTATCTTTGCAATCAATATAAAGTATAATATATTAACTGTCTAATATCTTTTAATCATGAGTCTAAACATCATTGTGCTCGCAAAGCAGGTGCCCGACACCCGTAATGTTGGCAAAGATGCGATGAAGGAAGATGGCACTATAAACCGTGCGGCTCTCCCTGCCATCTTTAATCCCGAGGACTTGAACGCCCTTGAACAGGCACTTCGCCTCAAGGACGCTAATCCGGGATCCACTATTACATTGCTTACAATGGGGCTGCCACGTGCCTCTGAAATCATTCGTGAAGCTATTTACCGCGGTGCCGACACCGGTATCGTTCTTACCGACCGTGCTCTTGGCGGTGCCGACACTCTTGCCACCTCATACTCTCTCGCTCAGGCTGTCAAGAAATTCGGCAATTATGACATAATCCTCGGAGGCCGTCAGGCTATCGACGGTGACACCGCTCAGGTTGGTCCCCAGATAGCCGAAAAACTCGGTTTGCCCCAGGTTACTTATGCCGAGGAGATCCTTGAGCTTAAGGATGGTCATGTAGTTGTAAAGCGTCGTCTTGAATCAGGCGTTGAAACCGTCAAGGCTCCCCTGCCCTGTGTCGTTACAGTCAACGGCTCGGCAGCCGAATGTCGTCCCCGAAACGCCCGTCGAGTTCAGAAATACAAATATGCCGTTTCTCCCAGCGAAAAGGAGAAGCTTTCCGACGACATGAAGGCCATAGTTGACGCCCGTCCCTATCTAAACCTTCAGGAGTGGAGCGCCGCTTACGTTGACGCCGACCCGCAGCAGATAGGTCTTGCAGGATCGCCTACAAAGGTAAAGGCTATCGAAAATGTAGTATTCACTGCCAAGGAAAGCCGCACACTCGACAATGACGATGCCCAGATCGAAGAACTCGTAAAGGAACTTATCGCTAATCACACTATAGGCTAATCTACTTAAAGAATCAACACAATCATGACAGACAATAATAACTTAATCGTATATTGCGAATACGAAGACGGCAAAGTGGCCGATGTGAGCCTTGAGCTTCTCACCAAGGGTCGCGTACTTGCCGATAAGCTCGGTGTCAAGTTGGAAGCCCTCGTAATTGGCGACAAGTTGGATAAAATCGAAGAAACGCTCTATCCCTATGGAGTCGACACTGTATATAAGGTTGAGGATGCACGCCTCTATCCCTATACTTCCAATCCTCATGCAAGCGTGCTGATCAACCTGTTCAAGGAAATCAAGCCGCAGATATGCCTCATGGGTGCAACCTGCATAGGCCGTGACCTCGGTCCCCGCGTATCTTCATGCCTCCACAGCGGACTTACCGCCGACTGTACAGCTCTTGAAATCGGCGACCACAAGGATCCCAAGACAGGCAAGGAGTACACCGACCTTCTCTACCAGATTCGTCCGGCATTCGGCGGTAACATCGTTGCAACCATCGTGAATCCCGACTGCCGTCCTCAGATGGCAACCGTGCGCGAAGGCGTGATGAAGAAAGAGATCAAGGATCCCGCTTACAAAGGCGAGGCCATAAATCTTGACGCATCCAAGTATGTAAGCCCCGAAGACTTTGTTGTTGAAATCATCGACCGTCACATCGAGAAGTCGAAAGTCAACATCAAGAACTCACCCATCATCGTTGCCGGAGGTTACGGAATGGGAAGCAAGGAGGGATTTGACCTTCTGTTTGAATTGGCCAACACTCTCGGCGGTGAAGTCGGAGCGTCACGTGCAGCCGTTGATGCCGGATTTGCCGAGCATGGCCGTCAGATTGGTCAGACCGGCGTTACCGTTCGTCCCAAGCTTTACATAGCCTGCGGTATTTCAGGACAGATTCAGCACATTGCAGGTATGCAGGAAAGCTCTATCATCATCTCGATAAACAACGACCCCAACGCTCCCATCAACACCATCGCCGACTACGTTATCACCGGCAATGTTGAAGATATCGTTCCCAAACTCATCAAATATTACAAGAAGAACTCAAAATGATTTGACCCAATGAATCGACTTATTTCCATATTTGCTTGCTTATGCATCATGTCCTCCATTGTCGGAGGTCGTGAATTGCACTTGAAAACGACTTCATTTGAGGATTACATCCCTCTGCTGGAGAATGCCGGTTTCCATTTGGAAAGCTTTGATATTTCGGATCTTGCCGACAGTTCTTATTACATTCAATTGCAAATTCGCGAATATGAGGCAGGGAAAACCGATTTCAAGACCAACATGATACCCTATGCTCTATATAATCGAACTATGGCAAGCGAATTTAAAGATACCATAATTCCGGCCGAAGAGATGGCTGTCCCTGAAAAAGGCATATACACTTTAGGCCGAAAAGTCAACATCGGATTGCGTTCAGTCACTGATTCCACCAAAGCCGTATTAATGGATATTCCCAAGATTGGTACCATGCCTCTATCCCTTAAAATGCGCAAGGTACACAATCCCGACACGGGCGATGACATTATGATTGAATATAATACACGTCCCTTCAAAGTGGATTCTATCCGTATCAATGATTTCACTCCACTCGTGTGGGCCGGCTCATTTTGGTGGGATGATGATTTCAAGATATTCCGAAGCTGCGGAGAAAAGGAGATAAGTTCATTGTCAAGCGAAATAGTCGATAATTCACCGCACTACTATGTAATAGGCATTGTAGTGACACCTAAATAACATGAAATAATAAACAACCAATAGTAATGGCTAATTTTTATAACGACAATCCCAGTCTTAAGCATCATCTGACTCATCCGTTGATGCGTAAGATTATCAAATTGAAAGAGCGTAACTATACCGACGCCGAGAAGTACGACTACGCTCCTTTCAACTATGACGATGCCATGGACTCCTATGAAAAGGTCCTTGAAATCGCCGGTGAAATAAGTGGTGACATCGTAGCACCCAACGCTGAAAGCGTAGACCACGAAGGCCCTCACGTAGTAAACGGTCGAGTTGTATATGCCGAAGGTACTCAGAAGAATCTCGACGCTCTTGTAAAGGCAGGCCTTATGGGCATCTCACTGCCCCGCCGCTACAACGGTCTTAACTTCTCGCTTGTACCCTACATCATGGCAGCCGACATGGTTAGTCGTGCCGATGCCGGATTTGTCAACATCTGGGGTCTGCAGGACTGTGCCGAAACAATCTATGAATTTGCCGATGAGGATCAGCGTAAGCGTTATCTTCCCCGCGTGTGCGCAGGCGAAACCATGGCTATGGACCTTACCGAGCCCGATGCAGGTAGCGACCTTCAGGCCGTTATGCTCAAGGCTACTCCCGATGAGGAGAACGGCTGCTGGCGTCTTAACGGCGTGAAGCGCTTCATCACCAACGGCGACGGTGACATAGCACTTGTACTCGCACGTAGCGAGGAAGGCACAAAGGACGGTCGCGGATTGTCGATGTTCATTTACGACAAGAATGACGGAGGCGTAACAGTTCGCCGCATCGAAAATAAAATGGGTATCAAGGGTTCACCCACATGCGAGCTCGTTTTCAAGAATGCAAAGGCTGAACTTTGCGGTTCACGTAAGCTCGGTCTTATCAAGTATGTGATGGCCCTCATGAACGGTGCCCGCCTCGGAATCGCAGCTCAGTCGGTAGGTGTATCGGAAGCTGCTTACCGTGAAGCTCTTGACTATGCACGTGACCGCCGTCAGTTTGGAAAGGCAATTATCGAGTTCCCCGCTGTTTACGAGATGCTTTCAGTAATGAAGGCCAAGCTCGATGCATCACGCTCGCTGCTCTATGAAACCACTCGTTTTGTCGACATGTACAAGACCTACGAGGACATAGCACGTGAACGCTCACTGACTCCCGACGAACGCGCCGAGATGAAGAAGTATTCACGTCTTGCCGATGCCTTCACTCCCATGGCCAAGGGCATGGGCAGCGAATACTGCAACCAGAACGCTTACGATTCAGTACAGGTACACGGCGGTTCAGGCTTCATGAAGGACTACGCTTGCGAGCGCATCTATCGTGACGCACGCATAACCTCAATCTACGAAGGTACTACACAGCTCCAGGTTGTGGCAGCCATACGCCACGTGACCACAGGCACCTATCTGAACCAGATACGCGCTTATGAGAGCGAGAACATTGCCGAAGCTTATCTGCCGTTGAAGGACGAGCTTGTTAAGCTTACCGACATATATGCCGCCGCAGTTGAGAAAGTTACATCGGCAAAGGATTCGGAATATCTTGACTTCATGGCCCGTCGCCTTGTCGAGATGGCAGGCAACATCATCATGAGCTATCTGCTCATCCTCGATGCAAGCCGCAACGAAGAGTTTGACGCTTCGGCCCGTGTTTACAATAACATAGCCAAGGCTGAGGTTGCAAAGCACGCCGAATTCATCAACAACTTTACTCCTTCGGAAGTAAACGTTTACAAGAAAGCATAAAATTTTTTCATTGTTAATACCGAGGCATCGCTGTCATGTGACAACGATGCCTCTTTTACTGTCATTTTACATAAGCTAAAAAATATGAATTATGGTGTAATAAATGAATTTTATATTTAATTTTGTTGTAGTCAACTTAATTTTCCAAAACGACAATGCGCAGGTCATTATATATATTCGCTATAGTCACAGTGTTGCTTGCCACCGGATGTAAATCATCAAAATCGGTGACGGGTTCGACATCGTCCTATGACAAGAATCGACCTGCCGACACCCGCATTGAAATTCCCGAGTTATACGGCGACGAGAAGCTTCTTGTCGACGAAGCGTTGACATGGCTCGGGACGCGTTACAAATACGGCGGCAAGGACTATAACGGCACCGATTGTTCGGGGCTCACCATGCAGGTTTACATGAAAGCGCTTGGCATAGCGCTTCCCCGCTCGTCACGTGAACAGCAACAATTCTGCAAGTCGATACACAAGAGCAAGCTCAATGCCGGCGACCTCGTATTCTTTTGCACGGGACGCGACAAAACACGTGTGTCACATGTCGGTCTGTATGTTGGAAACGGACAGATTATACATTCATCAGCAAGCCGCGGCGTAATCGTAAGCCGACTTGAAGAGAAATACTACACATCAACCTACCATTCATCGGGTCACGTACAACGCAAAACATCCTCAAAGCCCGCCAAAAAAGTTAAGCCGGAGAAGCCCTCAACTCCCAAATTTGAGAATGAGCCGATGCAATTTGACCTTGATGAGGTTATTGAAGCTAAAATTGATTCAATCTACAGCTCTTTCCTCGATTAAAATATTGGGAAACGGGGTCTAATTCTCCTGATTGAAGTACCAAGGATGATTAATCACCTTGGTTATGCCTTTCGACTCGCCGCCGCCCAAAATTCGGCGTGCAAAAAAGAAATTATCCACCGCATCCAGACGGTTCAATCTCACGCGTCCGGCCGATTCTATGAATATACCGTCACCTATATAAATACCCACATGGTTAACCCGCCGAGTGACCATATTTCCGAAAAACAGCAAATCGCCCTTCTTTAAGTCATTTTCATTAACCTCGGTGCCGGTCAAAGCCTGTTGCGATGCGTCACGCATCAATATCAAGCCGTTGCGATAGTAACACATCTTAGTCAAGCCCGAACAGTCCATTCCCTTTGACGACAATCCGCCCCATAGATATGGTGTTCCCATCACTGCTGCAGCCGTAGACACCACAAGCGATGCATCGGGATTCTGCCGGCTCCACTTGTCAAGCGACATCACATCCTTTGTGTCGACCCATGCTGTACGCCCGTCGGGAAGCGTCACTTCGGTACGCCGCTTTCCGTTTTTGATGCTTCCTTCCATAATGTCGCCTTGCACCAGGTCACTTACCGTCACGTTGTCTTTCTCGCCCGAGTAGGCCTTGACCTCACGATCGCTTACCACTATTACCCTCGGAGCGTCGCGCCACTTTTTCATGTATTCGTCATCGGTCACCGTCAGCGAATTGTCTATCACATATCCCCAATATCCGTCAGGCATTTCCACGAAGTACCAGCCATCGGATATCCTGTCATGCACACGCAACGGCGTACCCATAAGCACCTGTGTCGACAGTTCCGAACTGTGAGAAGGATTGGTGCGCACATTTGCTACCGAGATATGAGGTAACGCCCAATTCTGAGCCGATGTCGAGAAAGAAGCCAATGTAACGCACAAAATCAATACAATATTTACTATATAATTCATTGTCAAGTATCTTTTATGACAAAGATAACCCAATTATTTCATTCTATAAAAAAAGTTTATCCATAATCAATCTTTTTCTAATTTGTCGTGTTATATTATTCAATAGTTCGTTAAAAATTCGCCAAGCCTAAGCTGCTCTGGCAGTAAATAAAA